>Ga0210044_10009501_pt1 | contig 11824 bp, 13 predicted proteins | sample CryGey13umfilter_2_FD_183959 | JGI IMG/M metagenome (GOLD analysis project Ga0210044, IMG submission 183959) | Groundwater microbial communities from aquifer in Utah, USA - Crystal Geyser 4/9/14 3 um filter (SPAdes) (version 2) | ecosystem: Environmental > Aquatic > Deep subsurface >... | reverse complement strand
CCGAATCGTTAAACTGACAAAAAGGACACTTCATATCTAAATTAAAAATAAAATATTAAACATTAAACTTTCACACATGTAAACAAAAAACACTAGATATAGTTATATAACGTATATATCAACACTACTTGTAGAACGTCAACTAGCAATATTTATGTCAAAAACTATCACTTCGAATTCAACCTCTGCCTAAAATTATTTGATAACCGCAATTATTTTTCGGTAATTCCACCACCCCCGAGGAACTAATTAAAACCAAAGACTTATTTTAATCGGTATCAAAGGGATTTTCGGGAGCAAAGGCCCCCTGTGATTGAAGGGCGTCGCGGCACTCCTTATAAACATTTTTGGGATAATCCTCCATTTTTATAACCTCCGGTTTAATATCGTCCGGGACAATATTTAACATTTCCTCGACAACCTCACGGTGTTTCAAAGAAGCCGTAGCCAGTGTAAACAAAAAGGATTTTGTATCCAGACCTTTCTGTCTTTCTTTTTTCTCAATAACACTTCCCGCTTCCAGATACTTTTCTGCCTTGGTTAGTGTGCTAAGAGCAAGAAGCGGTTTATTTATTTTAAATAGTTCGTATGATGATATCAGCCTTTTGTCGGCAAACAAAAGAGAAAGTTCCGCCTTTCTCATCGGATTTGTGGTAACTCCCATCCAAAGTTTATCTCTCAACGCCTTTATTGGCCAAAAGGGGCTGTCGGGAAGGATTCTCCCGGGAAACGGCATGACATACATTATTTCAATCTTCTTCTCTTGAGCCCCCTCCTTTAACACCGGCTTGGGGGTAGCTGAATAAACATCTATATTAGGTCTAATTGCTGATGAGCGAAGAACCGAAATTGCAAGAATAATAAATGCTAAAGTAACTGTAGACAAAACTACCGCAATCTTTTTCACGCCAAAGGCGAAAGTCCTCTTTTTCATCAGGTAATTGTAATACTACTTCTTTACTCAATCTGTGTCAAATGACATCCTCCCCGCTCTAAAGAGCGGGGTATCCCTCCAAAGGAGGATGACATATCAGCGTTCAATTCATCTCCGCAATGAATTGCGGAGTGTTCTTGAATGCTGTTATAAAAACTTACCTAAAAAGAATGATCGGCCATTGCCAGAGGACATGAAGAAAGACTGAAGAGAATATATTTTTGGTTCTGGCAAAGACAAAGGCAGATCCCAATCCAAAAAGAAAAGTAAGAAATAGATAAAGAATGGCTGCAGAAAGACTTAATTTCCAGACAAAAACGGTTACGGGAATATGCACCAGAGCCCAAACGAAGCTTGTTAAAATATTTGCCAACCATTCATTATTTAAAACCCCCCAAAGTCTATTAAAAATATAGCCCCTAAAGGAAACTTCTTCCGAAATGGCTGTTGCAAAAGAAACCAGCAAAGGAAGCATTAATCCTCCCTCCCCTATATTTGCTCCAAAATTAAAAGTTTTATACTTCAAAAAATTTAAAAATATCGCTTCGATTGCAAATATGGCCCCGAGACCAAGACTTAAGTAAATTGCAGGAAATAGATTTTTGAGAGTTATTCCCAAAGATGGAATTCCAAGTTTTTCTTTCTTAAGAAGGAAAAAAAGTGGCGTAAGCCAGATAATGGGTTTAAGAATAGTTTCCTCGATATTGTCGGGAAGTTTAAATAAAACTCTATAGAAGCCCCAGACTATCAAAATAAAGATTGCGTAGATTGTAATGTTTTTTACGATTTTTTCTTTTTTAGACATTTATCTAGTATTGCACTCTTTAAAGGCTTCATCAATTGCCTTAACAATCATTTCCAGCTTTTGTCTTGCCTCAGGTAAGGTAACTATGTTTTTTCCATTAGGAAACCAATGAAAAACAGTGTTTCTGCACTCCCTCCAGGTTTCCCAAAAGAAATCAGCCAGAGTCTTTCCCCCGCAATATTCGACTACCTTGTCATATACGCTTTCTTCTCGCATTTCCTTTTCAAGGAAGGGATTTAGGGCCTTGCCAATTCTGAAGCGCTTTCCGTAGTAATCATCCTGGGTAATAAATCCCTTATCCAAAAATAACTTCTTTAAAAATCCCTCATATGCTTTGGCTGCCGGAAAAACAATAAACGAATAATCTTTAAATTCCCCCGGCTCTTCTTCAAATAGCTTCAACAAAAGGAACGATTCATCTAATAGTTCTCGAATATCATTATCCATAATATAATCAATAATATCATGTTGGTAAAACTTGACGAAAGAAAAAAGAAAAAAATAATATTTTTTTCTGTCCTAATTTCCGTTTCTTTGTGGCTTTTTTGGGGGCTCCCTTTTCCAACCAAGCTTTCATCGGACGCCATCCCCGTTTCCACCAAGCTTTTCGACAGAAACGGAAAATTAATCTATGAAATCTATACCCAACAAAGAAGAACCCCGATTGCCTTGAAAGAAATGCCTCAATATGTAGTTGACGCAACAATCTCAATTGAAGACAAGGAGTTTTATAAGCATTCGGGGTTTTCTCCGACGGGAATTTTGAGATCTGTCTTCAATATTGTATTTAAAAGAAAGCTTCAGGGAGGCTCTACTATAACTCAGCAACTTGTTAAAAACTCTCTTCTTACTCAAGAAAGAACAATTAGAAGGAAGGTAAGAGAGTTTGCTTTAACTTTAGTTGTTGAAACAATTTACACCAAAAACCAGATACTTGAAATGTATTTAAACCAAATTCCATACGGCTCAACCGCATATGGAATTGAGTCTGCCAGCGAACTTTACTTTAATAAAGCAGCTAAAGATTTAACCCTTGCGGAAGCGGCGCTCCTTGCCGGGCTTCCCCAATCTCCCACAAAATATTCCCCGTTTGGGGCCCACCCCGAATACGCCAAGGAAAGGCAAGCTACGGCTCTTAAAAGTATGGTTGACAACAAAAAGATAACTAAGGAGGAAGCCGATAAAGCGTCTAAAGAAGAACTCCGCTTCACCCAAATTACCCCTCCCAAAGCTCCGCATTTTGCCCTTTGGGTAAAAGAACAGTTAACCGAAAAATACGGGGAGAAATTGGTGGAACAGGGTGGATTAAGAGTAACAACCACACTTGATCTTAATTTACAAGATCTGGCTCAGACTACGGTTGCAACCGAAGTGGGCAAGCTTAAGAAACAAAGGGTCGGAAATGGCGCCGCAATTGTCACCAGGCCTAAAACCGGAGAAATTTTGGCCATGGTTGGGTCCTACGATTACTTTGCCAAAGACGAAGACGGAAATGTAAATGTAACCTTAGCCAATAGACAACCGGGTTCATCAATTAAACCCATTAACTATGCTCTTGCCCTAAGAGACAAGAAAATAAATCTGGCCACTACCCTTGCCGACGTTCCAACCTGTCTTAAGGTAGCCGGCCAGGAAGATTATTGTCCGGTTAATTATGATGGAACATTCCACGGACTGGTGCAGGCTAGATTTGCGCTAGGAAACTCATACAATCTTCCCGCAGTTCGAGTCTTAGCCTTAAACGGCATTGAGAATTTGGTTTATTTTGCCAACCAAATGGGTTTAACCACCCTGACAGATCCCAAAAATTATGGTCTGTCCCTAACTTTAGGCGGAGGCGAGGTCAGGCCTTACGATATGGCTGTTGCTTTCGGTGTTTTTGCCAATAGCGGTATTAAGCAGCCGCTTCTGGCAATCACTAAAATTACCGACTGGAAAGGAAAGATTTATGAGGAAACAAAACCCACCGATATTGAACTTACTGGTGAGCGCGTTCTCCCGCCCGATGTAACGTTTTTGATCTCACATGTTTTACTTGACAACAATGCCAGAATGCAGGCTTTCGGGGAATCGTCTTACCTTAATGTCAAAAACCATCCGGAAGTATCAGTTAAAACCGGAACAACCAATGACAGACGCGACAATTGGACCATAGGCTTTACCCCGCAGGCTGTGGTGGTTACCTGGGTGGGAAATAATGATAATACTCCCATGTCAGGAGCTGTCTCAGGAATATCGGGGGCTTCTCCTATTTGGAATAAAGTCATGAAGGCGGTTTTGGATAAAGCCGAAAAGGGGGTCTATGACAAAAATGAGGAAGGACACGCCTGGCCAGGCCAGCCCGATAGCATTGTAGGAAAAACAATCTGTGCGGTTGATGGGCTTCTGCCAACAGGAGATCAAGGAAATCCCGGGTGCCCGACAAGATTTGAATATTTCATGGAAGGAACTATTCCGGAAAAAACCACCGGAGAAAGAATGGATTTAACTATTATAAACTCAACCCAACAGCAGGCAAGATCGGATACGCCACCTGATCAAGTTTCAACCCAAAATAGGCCTGTTTATGTGGACCCTTTAGGAACCATTTACTGCATGGATTGCCCTATTGCCTCAACTTCGGCAGTAATAAAATATCCGCTCCCTTAATCCTTGACATTCACACACACACCGCCTTATACTACAGGTTATAATGAAACGTTGTACAAACTGTCTGCTTGGACAAACAGCGGTTGAGGGAGCTGTAGAAGAAACCGAACAGATTATCATTGCATCTGGGGAACGCATCCTTAACACCACGACTAATGTAAAAAAGGCAGAACCGAGAATGGTTATATACCGAAATTGTCAACGTGGTCCAGGTAAAACTGTTCCCTACCATGACAAATGCATTTCTAGACTAGAATATATACCCAAGACCTAAAACTTCAAAATTGACACCTGTAATACCTGTAATACTTGTTATACTTTTTCTACTTTTCCCATAAAGCTGGTACAATACCGCCAAATTGTTAAGCTTCCAATCCCCCATAAATATACTGTTTAATCAAAGACTGGTAAGGGATGTCCTTCTGATGGGCTCGCATCTTAACCCTGTTCAGTAATGTATCCGGAATTCTTATTGTGATTGGTGTGGAGGTAAGTTTTAAATTCGGAAAAATCCATCTTTCTGCTTTCGACCAATCCACATACTCGGTAGAATCAACTTTTTGCCAAAAAAGACTTTCCTCTTTTTCTGATTTAAACTTTGGTATTTTCTTTAAGCTTTTCATATCTCAACACCTCCTTCCTGTGCATTCTTCTTGCCGAAATCATCCTAACCTTTTTCCCTCTAACCACAAAGACGACAAACAGATCTTTTTTCTCCAGAGTTTTACCAACAATAATAAATCTTTCTTCTTTTTGAGAATGCTTTATATCCGGCAAAACAAATGACAATTCATCAACGAACACCTCTTCTACATCTTTAGGTGTGACTCCGTGTTTAACATAGCTTTTGTCTAGATTCCACTTATCCCATTCGAACTCAACTAACCTACTCTTAATCTGCATTGTACATATCTTATATGTACAGTGTTTATTTGTCAAGCCCAATTAAACAATTTCTTCTTTATTGGCTATAAAGCTGGTACAATACCGCCAAATGCTCAAGGCTGTCAAAAAGCTCCTCGCTCTGATTGGTAAACCCTTCTATTGGGCTCTTTCTTTAGTTGTTATCGCTCTTTTGGGTTTTCTTTATTTAATTCGTAATTTAATCCTTGATCTTGTTAGACTACGAATAAAATATCCCAAATTCAAACGGATTATCTATAAAGCCCCCAAGCTTAAAATCGAGCTCCCGAAACTTAAGGTTCCTAAGTTAAAACTCAAACCCAAAATTATTGCTTTCGTTCTTTTTTTAGCATTTTTATTTTTTATTTTTTATTTTTTATTTTTTAAGGGTCTTCCCTCCCCCAAAGACTTAACCTCACGCCCCTTACAAGTTTCAACCAAAATATACGATAGAAACGGCGTACTTCTCTATAAAATCTTTAAAGATCAGAATAGAACTTTAGTTTCCCTTTCAGATATTCCTCTTCATGTCAGGCTTGCAACCTTGGCTGCCGAAGACGCGGAGTTTTATTCCCATCCGGGCTTTTCTATTAGGGGGATCATTAGGGCCTTGATTAGAAACGTTGAGAAGGAGGAACTTTCCGGAGGTTCTACAATTACCCAACAACTTGTTAAAAACGCTCTTTTAAGTCCTGAAAAAACTATTACCAGAAAGATCAAAGAAATAATTTTGGCTATGCAGGTTGAAAGAGTTTTTACCAAAGACCAAATTCTTGAGATGTACTTAAACGAAGTCTCATACGGAGGAACCGCCTACGGAATTAAGGAAGGGGCTCAGGAATACTTCAGTAAAGACCTGAATGAGTTAACCCTGTCCGAGGCGGCCTATCTTGCGGGTTTGACCAAAAGCCCGACTAAATTCTCACCGTTTGGCGGTAACCCTGAACTGGCGATACAAAGAAGGGATGATGTTTTAAGGCTGATGAGAATAAATAAATTCATCACTCAGGAGCAGGAGGAAGAGGCAAAGAAAGAAGAAATTAAAATAATTCCGGGAAATAAAGATATCAAAGCTCCCCACTTTGTCATGTATGTCAGACAAATCTTGGTTAATAAATACGGTGAGGGTGTAGTCGAAAAAGGAGGCCTGGAAGTAACCACCACCTTAGATTATGAAATTCAAAAAATGGTCCAAGGAATAGTTAAAGATGAGGTGGATAAACTCAAAAGTTTAAGGGTAGGAAACGGTGCGGCGGTTGTCGTTAACCCCCAAACCGGGGAAATTTTAGCCATGGTTGGATCAAAGGATTATTTTGACCCCAATGGAGGAAACGTCAATGTTACCTTAAGATTAAGGCAGCCAGGATCATCTATTAAAATTGTCAATTACTCATATGCCCTTTCTCACGGGTTTACTCCGGCAACTATCTTAGATGATTCACCGACTGTATTCAAAGTAGCCGGACTTCCCGCATACACCCCAAGAAATTATGATGGAGAATACCGCGGAAAAATTACCTTAAGAAGTGCTTTGGCCCAGTCAAGAAATATCCCAGCGGTTAAGGTTCTTGCTTCATACGGGGTAACCAAAATGATTGATCAGGGAAGGGCAATGGGAATTACAACTTGGCAGGATCCTTCAAAATATGGTCTTTCCTTAACCTTAGGCGGCGGAGATATTAAACTTATTGATCTTGCTCAGGTTTTTGCGACCATAGCCAACCTGGGAAAAAGACCAACCATAACGGCAATTACCCAAGTAAAAAATTATAAAGGAGAGCAATTAGAAGAAAACGGAAATTCAAATTTCCCCGAAGTTGTTGATCCAAGAGTTGCCTATCAGTTAATCGATATTTTAAAAGATAATAACGCCCGCGCTCCCGAATTTGGTACAAGATCATATTTGGTTATTTCAAATCATCCGGAAGTGGCGGTAAAAACAGGAACCAGTAACGATCTTAAAGATAATTTAACTCTTGGCTTCAATCAAAACTATCTGATTGCAGTTTGGGTCGGCAACAACGATTCCACCCCGATGTCGAGAGTTGCCTCGGGAGTAACAGGGGCATCTCCCATCTGGAACAAAATAATGACTAATTTATTGGGAAGCGCTATGAGCAAAAACTGGGAAATACCCGATGGACTTATTAAAAAAGACTGCTATGGAAAAGCCGAATATTTCTTAAAAGAAAATGTCTTGGGTTGTATACCGCTGCCGGTTTCAACTCCGCAACCAACAATGCAGCCTCAAATATTGGAACCGGCTGCTCAAATTGAAGTTAACTTGCCTTAGGAACGATCTTGCCGCAAGATAACCACCAACATAAAGACAAAGAAGGCTAGCCAGGAAACAAGCGAAGTATACGGATAGAGTCCGGAAAAACCAAATATAAATGATAATGTAATCGGAATTGTTGCTCCATGCAGGGACATTTGATATGTTTTTGCGTAAGAAAGATTTTTCTTTATTGGGAATTTTCGAAAGGGTGCTTCCCAGTGAAATTACTCTATAGCTTCCGCTTGCCTTTCCTTCGGAAACAACTAAGTTATCTCCCGTTATGAGAAATAAAGAATCAAGATTTTTGACGTCTTCGGGATTCCCTTTCGTGTTTATGATTATAAAGTGGCTAAACGGAGCAATTGCTTCTTTATTCCCTTCCGCCAAATCAATAAAATACGGCTCTTTAACGTTTGTGGTAATTTTATTTTCCTTTAAGGTAAGCTTCAATTCAGCCGGATAAGTTTGAATCATAAAGGTATTTAACAGAAAAAGAAAATTTAGCACTAAGTACATCTTTATAATATGAAGGTTTGGTTAAGCTGTTCCAAAACGTCCTAGCGAATGTTTTGATTCTCCGCATATCCCGAGTATATCATTTTTGTTAGTTCCGGTATCAACCTGTCTGCCTCAAGTTCATCCACCCCTTGAGTCATAATAACCAAAATAAAAGGGGATTTGGAATAAATAATGCCCGCATCATTAACAACTCCAGCCTCCCGGCCATATTTATGGGCAACTTTAATGTCTTCAGGGATTCCTGCTCTAATCCATTTTTCAAAAATAGTATCCGTCAGAAAGTTAAGTATTTTTTCATTTTTGTCTTTGTAGAGTTTTAAAAATATTTCCCCCACCTCGGAGGGTATAATTAAATTTTCTTCCAAAGAAGTGTTTTTTAATCCTAAACTATCGATGTAATCTTGAACCGTCTTTTTTCCAAATTTGGTTACCAGGTCCATAAAAACATTGTTGTCGGATCTTTTACCGATCGCCTCAAGTTTAGAATCATCAACTTTTCCTTGAACGTAAAGCATTAAAGGAAGTTTAATTAACGAGGCTGCCTGCATCACATTATTCTGATTAACTCCGAATTTAAACCCATTTGAAAGATCAATCACTTCAAATGCGTAAGTTCCTTTTAAATTATTGGTCTTATTTTTAAACTCGGTAATTATTTTTTCAGCCTTTTTCTGCCTGACTGCTTTTTCAACCGCCGCCTTATTCCCTATGATTATTGTTTCTCCCTTAAAAATGTTGTCTAAGTTAAAATTCGGGAATTGGGGAGGTACAAAATTACCCGATGAAAACGAAAAGAAAACCGAAACCAGCACTGTTATTAAAAGGGATGATAGAATAATTAACCTTTCTTTCTTTCCCCAAGGTAAAATCGACTCTTTCCTTTTTCTTTTGTTCTGAGGTTTTAGATCCTTAATCTCATCTTTACTTCTGTCAAACAGTTTCATACTCTTCTTTTCTCCCCGCCCGCAAAAGCTGATGCTTTAGCATCTGCGGGCAGGCCAAACATCTTTATTGACGATATTTTCCGGCATTTTTCCGGCAAGACAATCCAAAGCTGCTTCAACTACCTGCTGACTCATTTTATCTCTGGCCTCGTATGTAGCCGAGGCAACGTGGGGGGTCGTAATCACGTTTTGCATATTAATCAGTTCCGGGTGAATTGTGGGCTCATTTTCAAAAACATCCAAAGCCGCCCCGGCCAAATGGCCGCTGCGTAAAGATTCAACCAAGGCACATTCTTCAACTACGGCGCCCCTGGCGGTATTAATCAAAAAGGCGCCTTTTTTGGTTTTGGCCAAAGTGGCCGCATTTATTAAGTGTCTGGTTCCCTCCGTCAGCGGAACATGAAGGGTAATAAAATCACTATTTGCTAATAATTCATCTAAAGAAGCAAATTTAATCCCAAATTGCTGTTCTTTCTCTGGGTCGGGGTTATGTTTATTATATAAAACATTCATGCTGTAGCCCTTAGCCCGCTTGGCCACACATGTTCCGATTTTCCCCAAACCGATAATTCCTAGGGTCTTACCGACAACATTTCTGCCCAAAAAAATATCCGGTTCCCAACCCCGGTAGGCCCCTCTCCTCACGGCCTCATCCGACTCAATGATTCTTCTTGATAGGCATAAAATCAAAGCCCAGGTATGTTCCGCCACCGCTTCATCCACTTCGGCACTGGAAGTATTGGTCACGACAATTCCACGATCGGTTGCCCCTCTGACTTCAATGTTATCGGCACCAACCGCATAGTTGGCAATTATTTTCAAAGTTGCGCCGGCCGCATCCATCACGGTCCCGTCAATTTTATCGGTCAGAAGAGAGATAATGGCATCAACCCCTTTTACTTTTTGAATAAGTTCTTCAGGAAGAAGAGGTCTATCAAAGATAGAAACATCAACATCATACCCCGCTGCCATCAATTTATCCAAATGTTCTCCCGGAATTTTTCTAGTGACAAAAATCTTCATACTTTAAATTTATCACTTACTTCTCTATAATCAAAATATGGACCCGCAAACATCGACTGTCCCTACTCCACCACCACAAGTTACACCCCCAGTGGTTTCTCCAATACTTCCAAAAAAGAATAATTTAGTAGTGATTTTACTCTCAGTTTTACTTTTAATGGCCATTTCCGCTGCCGCACTTTTCTTTCTCCAAACTCAAAAACTGACCAAGCAACTTGCCCAGTTACAAATTCGGGTTCAGGGGACACCTATCGAAACTATGACATCCTCCCCGCTCTAAAGAGCGGGGTTTCCCGCCTAAGCGAGGATGACATATCAGTTTCAATTCATCCCCGCAATAAATTGCGGGGTGTTCTTGAAATCTGTTATAAAAGTAGATTGTAAAGATCCAAGACAAACAACCTGTACCTCGACCTTGGAATGCATGATGCACCCTCCCTACATCTGCGGCTCGGACAGTAAAAGTTACTGTACGGTTTGCGAGGCTTGCTCAAACAAAGAAGTTGCTTGGTACGAAATGAAAAACTCTCCCTGCAAAAAACAATAAATAATTTAGTGATTAAATAAAGACTTCAGCCAAACCTCTTCGAAGGCACTCATTGACCAAATCCTCTCCACATTTAAATTCACAAATTAAGCGTGGGAAAATTCTTGATCCACCCCTTTGGAGATATATTGCTTCATTAAAGTTTGGTATGGCATGTCTTTTTTGTTGGCCAACATTTTAACTCTAGCCAGTAAGCTTTCGGTGATTCTTAAGGAAATTGGTTTTTTGGTTAGTTGTAGATTTGGGAAAATAACATGTCTAGCCTTCGACCAATCAAAATATTCAGTTGAATCGGCCTTATCCCAAAAGTCTCTTTCTTCGTCTTCGTTCTTAAAGTTTGGTATTTGTTTTAACTTTTTGTTCATACGCTTTCCTCTCTTTCTTGTTCACACTTCTTGCTGAAATTATCCTAACCTTATCCTTTCTGATCGTAAAGAATACGGTCAAAAGATTCTCCATCACACTTTTCCCAACAACCTGAAACCTGTCTTCAAATTTTGAATGTTTCAAGTCATCGGCTAAAAGCGATTTTTTGTCGAAAAATACGCTCTCAGCCTCTTCATTCAAAATTCCATGCTTTCTGAGATTCTTCCCTTTGTTTCCCTCGTCCCACTCAAATTCAATCGGTTCAGATATAAAATCTCTATTCATAGTTAGTATATACCAGGTCTATACATCTGTCAACTCTTTGCCTTGTTTAATCTAACACAAATCCCATTGCAAAAACAAATGCAAAAGATAATAATCAAAGTATGGAGCCACAAATCCCGATTGTCCCTACCCCACCGCAATCTACGACACCACCGGTTTCTCCAATACTTCCAAAAAAGAATAATTTAGTAGTGATTGTGCTTGCTGTATTATTGCTTGTCTCTATCTCTATCTCTATCTTCCTCGCTCTCCAGACCCAAATCCTCTCCACGTTTAAGTTTCTTAAGTGATCCGCCGTAGCCGTGAGCGAACTATTCCTGGTTGTAATTCCATGAAAATGTTTCTCACCTGACTTACTTGGTTTAATATCAGGTAAGGAAGAAAGGGGGTGAGAAATAAATGACATATATTGGAATTGACTTACACAGAGAATTTTTCGTAGCCCATGTTGAAAATCGGGACGGAGAAAAACTTCTTTCTCAAAAATATCCAAATAGTTTGGAATCTGTTGGTGAGTTAACGGGCAGATTTCCTAATTCTAAGGTTGTAGTTGAGGCAACCCGCAATTGGA
>Ga0210044_10009495_pt1 | contig 11829 bp, 13 predicted proteins | sample CryGey13umfilter_2_FD_183959 | JGI IMG/M metagenome (GOLD analysis project Ga0210044, IMG submission 183959) | Groundwater microbial communities from aquifer in Utah, USA - Crystal Geyser 4/9/14 3 um filter (SPAdes) (version 2) | ecosystem: Environmental > Aquatic > Deep subsurface >... | reverse complement strand
AAACCGCCTTTCCATATTTGCAAAATCTCAAGTGGATTCGTCAAATAATAAAGCGGATTATAAAAAAGGCAATGACCAATTCGCGCTCCAAGCACAGTGCCAAGAATAACAGCCCAAAGCCCGTCATTCAAATCCTTCTCTGATTTATTTTCGGCTTTATATATGCCTGTCATTATTTTAAAACTAATTAAAAATGCTGCTGCAAATAACAGTCCGTACCATCGCAGACTGAATGGACCAAGTTTTAAAATTTCCGGACTGACACTCCACTCTATCATTTTTCTCTCCTTTTTTCGATTGATTTATAAAAATAAATCAGCAAATACGCTATAGATGACACAATAATAATAACAGAACCTGAAGGCAAATTTAAGTAATAGGATAAAAATAAACCAAGCAGCATCAGTCCAACACCAATAAAAATAGCATTAGTAATCATTCTGCCAATTGATTTTGTAAAATTCAGACTGATCGAAGCCGGAATTGACAATAATGCAATAACCAAAATTATCCCGACAACTTTGATTAACAGAACTACAGTCAGCGCAATCAGCAGATAAAGAATAAAATAATATTTATCAACATTTATTCCTATTGCCCTTGAATATTCTTCGTCAAAGGTTATGGCTTGAAGTTTTTTGAAATTTATCATTACAACTGCGACAATAATTATATTCAGAATTATCATCAAATAAATTTCAAGGAGTGAAACTGCAAGAATATTTCCGAAAAGATAACTCATCAAATCGGGAGCGTAGCCCGGAGAAAGACTAATAAATATAATACCGAGAGCCATTCCTAATGCCCACATAATTCCGATTAACGTGTCTTCGCTCTGATTTTTTTTTGAACGCATTACTGAAATACCGGTACTTGCAATCAGCGAAAAAAATATTGCACCAAACAATGGATTTATTCCGAGCAAATATCCAAGTCCAACTCCGCCATAAGCAGTATGTGCAATTCCGCCGCTGATGAATGTCAGTCTTTTCACAACAATAAAACTACCAACAATTCCGCAAGCGATTGAAGCTAGTATGCTTGCAAAAATTGCGTTTCGTATAAACTCATATTCAAAAATTTCTGTCATATTTTTCTAATGATTATGAAAAACTCTGTGCGGAACACCGTGTGCAATCAAATCAACAGGACATTCATAAGTTTTTTCGAGAATCTCCTTTGTGATTTCTTTATCATCATGATAAATCATTGTTTTATTTAGACAAGCAATCTTTTTTACATAACTTGAAATTGCTCCGATATCATGCGAAACAAGTATGATTGTCATGCTTTCATTTATTTTATTCAGCAGCTCGTAAATTGACTTTCCCGTTTTAGAATCAATGCTTGCAGTCGGTTCATCAAGCAACAATATTTTAGGGTCTGAAACAAGTGCACGGGCAATCAATACTCTTTGTTTTTGTCCGCCCGACAAATTTCCAATCAGTTTATCCCGAAGATTAAGAATGTCAACTTTTTCCATTGCTTCAGTCAGCTTTTTTTTGTCAAAATGCTTATCGAGAACAAAGCCCATTTTTACAACTTCCTCAACAGTTATCGGGTAACCTTTTTCAAAACTGTTATATTGCGGAACATAACCAATATTTCTTCTTTGGTTTTCCGGTTCATCGTCAAAAATTTTTACAAATCCGGAATCGGGTCCAATTAATCCCAAAATTGTTTTCAGCAATGTAGTTTTTCCGCCGCCGTTTGGTCCGATTATGCCTAAAAATTCATTTGAATAAACAGAGATATTGATTTGGTCCAAAATCAGCTGTTCATCAATTCTGACTGTTACATTATTAATTTCTATTGCTCTGTTCATTTCATGCTTGCATTTAATTTTTTGCGAATATCTTTTAAATTTTCCAAATAATTATGCGGAAGAGGATTCAGAAATTCAACTTTTGCACCGATTGAAGAAGCAACAGTATTTGCAGGCATTATGTCAAACTGTGGATCGGCAAAAATTGCTTTTGCACCGAGACTTTTCAGCAAGTTTATTTTGTCTTTCATTTGTTTCATTTGCGGCGTTTTTCCTTCTTCCTCAATTGCTATTTCCTGTAGTCCGTAATCGTCACAAAAATACTGCCACGCTGAATGATAAACTACAAAATACTTTTGCTTTTTGGTTGATAATAATTCAGCAAGAAGAGAATCTTCATGCTTTAATTTTTTAACTGACCCATTGTAATTTTTTATGTAAAATTCTTCGTTCTTTTTATCAATCAAAACAAGTTCATCCAGAATTGTTTTGGAAATCAACTGCATTCGTTTTGGACTGAGCCAGACATGCGGATCATTATTTTTGATCCCAACATTTGCAGAGAGGTCAATAATTTTAACTGTACGATTGAATTCATGAATTTTCGGAATCAGTGCATTTTCAATCGGTAAAACTGACGAAACCCGGAAATAAATTTGAGACTGACTTACCCGTTTTATCTGTTCTGGCATCGGTTCGAATGAATGCGGATTCTGTCCAGGTTTAATAAGTGTTTCAACAATAATTTTTTCTCCTCCGATATTTTTTATTATATCAGCGTAAGGAACTATTGTTGTTGCAACAGAAATTCGTGAATTAATTTCATACTTATTTTCCTGTCTGAAATTCCTTAACAGAAATATTAATACTGATAAAACAATAACTACAAAAATTATATATAAATATCTTCTCAGCATTTTCCCAAAGTTTGTATTTTTTTTAGCAAAGATAATGAAATGAGAGCAGAAATAAGCAATTAAAACAGGATATTCATGACCCTGTTTCTTTTTCCCTTGACAAACAAAATCAGGTTGATTATTTTGTAATCGGAAATTAAACTCTTGTTATGTTTACAAAAAAAACCAAATATGCAATTATGATAATAAAATATCTTTCAATAAATAAGAAAGAAAATTTTCTCTCAGCAAAAGAAGTAGCCGGTGCATTGAAAATTCCGAAGGAATCGACAGCAAAAATTATGCAGGAATTGGCACGGAAGAAAATTATTTTTTCAAAGAAAGGAAAGGGCGGAGGTTTTCATTTCCCTGAAATTAATCATAACATTTCTCTTAAACGGATCATACAAAATCTTTCGCCCAAGAAACACAAATCATGTTTATTCAATTTAAGTAAAATAGAAAACGAAAAATGTCCTTTCTGCGATACTTGGTCTGAATTCTATAAAAAAATTTTCCAGCAAGGAAAAGATTATTTCAATTAATTTTTTTAATCATAAATAAGACAAAACGTTCTTTTAAAAACAAAAATAGAGGTAAAAAAAATGAAAAATAAAAGTGTAGTATTATTTGTATTGTTTACACTAATAGTAACCGCTTGTGGAGGCGGAGAAGAAAAAAAAGAATCTGCATCAAGCGAATCATTCAAAGCAAAAGTCGCTGCAAAACTCGGTCTCACTGAATTTGAATTTGAAAATGGGGTTGGACCAATAAAAGAAAAATTGAACATACCAGCGGAAATTGACAAGAAGATGGCGGCTGAAGGATTGAAAATCTTTGAATCAAAATGTATGTCCTGCCATAAACTTGATGAAAAATATACAGGACCAGCCCTTCGAGATGTTACCAAAAGACGTACAAACGAATATATAATGAATATGATTCTCAATCCGGAAGAAATGACCAAGAGACACCCCGAAGCAAGAAAACTACTCGGAATTCATGCAACACAAATGACATTCCAAAATGTAACTCAAGAAGATACACGCAAGTTACTTGAATATTTGCGTTCAGAATCAAAATAACAAGGAGGAGTATATGAAAATCAAAATAATTTTTGCACTCGCAATTACAGTATTTTCTTCAGCAATATTGTATAATTGCTCGCAGTCAAACAATCTTGGTTCGGATGATGCAGCAAAAAAAGTTTATGTTGCCCCGGGCGATAAAGATGAATTCTATGCATTCATGTCCGGAGGGTTCAGCGGTCATGTTTCTGTTTATGGCTTGCCTTCAGGACGATTATTTAAGGTCATTAATGTTTTTGCACAAAGCCCGGAAACAGGCTATGGTTATTCAGAAGAATCAAAAGGAATGCTGCAGACCAGCCTTGGTTTTATTCCTTGGGATGACGCACATCATCCGGAATTATCGCAAACTGATGGCGTCCCGGACGGGAGATGGCTATTTATAAATGCAAATAATACTCCCCGAATTGCAAGATTAAATTTAAGTTCATTTGAGACAGAAGAAATAATTGAAATTCCGAATTCAGGTGGCAATCATGGTTCGCCTTTTGTAACTGAAAACACCGAATATTGTGTTGCATCAACAAGATTCAGCGTGCCAATCCCCAACCGTGATGTTGAAATTTCTTCTTACAAAGAAAATTTTAAAGGCTCAATTTCTTTCATCAAAGTTGACCCTAAAAGCGGGAAGCTGAATCTTGCTTTTCAAATTTTAGTGCCGGGATTTAATTATGATCTTGCTCATGCAGGAAAAGGTCCATCAAAAGATTGGTGTTTCTTTACATCATACAACAGCGAACAGGCTAATTCATTGTTGGAGATTAATGCATCTCAAAATGACAAGGATTTTGTTGCTGCGATAAATTGGAAAGCTGCTGAAAAATTCGTTGCTGAAGGCAAGGGGAAATCAATGCCGGCAGAATATTTTTCCAATTATTTTGATGAAGAAAAACAACAGTCGGTTTCTAATAAAAAAACAAGTGTGATTGTTCTTAATCCAAAAGATTGTCCCGGACTTATCTATTATTTGCCGACACCAAAATCACCGCATGGAGTAGATGTTGATCCATCAGGAGAATATATTGTTGCAGGCGGAAAATTAGCGACAGTAATACCGGTTCATTCTTTTTCGAAAATGATTGCTGCAATTGATAAAAAAGATTTCATTGGAAATATTGACGGCATTCCAATCATTAAATACGAATCTGTAATTGCAGGAGAAGTACAGGATCCTGGGCTGGGACCATTGCATACTGAATTTGACGGTAAAGGATACGCTTATACTTCAGCTTTCATTTCTTCCGAAATTGTCAAATGGAAATTGGGAACTTGGGAAGTTGTTGACAGAATTCCAACGTATTATTCAATCGGACATTTAATGATTCCCGGTGGCGATAGTAAAAATCCATGGGGGAAATATGTGATAGCTCTAAATAAAATTACCAAAGATAGATACCTTCCGACCGGACCAGAGTTGACACAGTCTGCTCAGTTGATTGATATTACCGGCGACAAAATGAAACTGCTTTTGGATTTTCCGACAATCGGGGAACCTCATTATGCACAGGCAATTCCTGCAGAAATTCTAATTAAAAACAACAAGAGAATTTATGAATTGGAGAAGAATAAAAATTCAAATGCGGTTTTAAGTGAAAAAAATGCACGCGTAGAAAGAAAAGGAAAAGATGTTCATGTTTATATGACAGCTACAAGATCTCATTTTAAGCCTGATAATATTGAAGGAATTAAAGTTGGTGATAATGTCTATTTTCACATTACAAATCTTGAGCAGGATTGGGATATTCCACATGGTTTTGCGGTAAAAGGTCTTCGTAATTCTGAATTATTAATTATGCCGGGACAAACAAAAACAATTCTCTGGAAGCCGGAACAGGTTGGAATTTTTCCTTTTTATTGTTCTGATTTTTGTTCGGCATTACATCAGGAAATGTCGGGTTATGCCCGTGTTTCGCAAACAAGCAGTAATGTTGCATTAAAATTTAATTAATGTTAGTTGCGGCACAAAGAATTTCTTTGTGCCGTTTTAATAGGAATAAAAAAATGATTACGATTTCAAAATTATTAATGATTTTTTCAGCAATAATTCTATTGTCTTTGATGTTTGTCCCAATCTGGAATATCGATTTGAACGCACCTCAATATCCGGAAGGAATTGGACTCAGGATTTGGATTTCAGAAATTACAGGAAAAAATGAATTCGATTTGCACAACATCAATAAACTAAATCATTACATTGGGATGAAGACCATTGAGCCGGACGATATTCCCGAACTTAAAATTATGCCTTACATAGTCTGGGGATTGATTATTTTGGGTTTGATTTCTGCACTGATTAAAAAGAGAACGTTCGTTCTTTCATGGATAATTATATTGCTGATAATACTTAGCATAGGACTTTATGATTTTTATATGTGGGAATATGATTACGGTCATGATTTAGATAAACATGCACCTATAAAAGTTCCCGGAATGGTTTATCAGCCACCGTTAATAGGAACGAAACAATTATTGAATATGGAAACCACTTCATCGCCTGCAGCTGGAAGTTATTTAATAGGATTATCAATGTTGCTTGCAGTTACTTCGTATTATATTTCGGGGAAAGAAAAATGAAAAAAACGTCCATGTTTTTGTTGATTATTTTATTTTCTTTCGGCTGTAAAACTGAACCTGAGGCAATTAATTACGGAAGTGATGAATGCGATTTTTGCAAAATGGTAATATCTAATCCGAAGTTTGGTGCGGAATTACTAACAAAAAAAGGAAAAGTATATAAATTTGATTCTGTCGAATGTCTTGCGGCATTTTCTTTACTTAAAAATAAGAACGAAATAAACTCTATGTGGGTGACAGATTATGTAACTCCCGAAAAGTTTATTAATTCAACCCGTGCATTTTTTTTAAAGAGCGAAATCCAAAGTCCGATGGGATTAAATTTAGCGGCTTTTGCAGATGCGGAAAATTTGAAACATTTTGGCGAAAAGTACAATGGAAATCAGTTAAACTGGGAAAGTGTTGTGAACGATGTTAAATCTGCATGGAAGTAAATTTCTAATATTCTTTCTTTTTTGTTATGTCAGCTTTTCTGCAAAAACAGTAAAAACAAACAAAGATTTGCAGAACTGTATTTTTTCTGCTCAACCTTTTGATACACTAATAATAACAAAGGGATTTTATATCTGCGATTCGCTGCTTGTCAATAAGCCTTTGACAATTATCGGTGAAAATTATCCAACATTTTCAGGAAATAATAAAAATCAAATTTTAGTAATTTCGGCGAATCAGGTTTCGGTTTCAAAAATAAAGTTTGCCAATTCGGGTGTGAGTTTCCTTCATGATAATTCAGCAATAAAACTCGACGGAGTAAAAGATTGCAAAATTACAGAGAATATTTTCGACGATAATTTTTTCAGCATTTATTTGGCAAAGTCACAAAATTGTCTGATTGAACATAACCGAATTATCGCATATAATAAAAGGCAGACACTCTCGGGAAACGGAATTCACCTTTGGTATTGCAGAAATATCACAATTAAAAATAATTTCATTCAGGGACATCGTGATGGAATTTATCTCGAATTTGTAAGAAACTCAAAAATCATTTCGAACCGAAGCAAAAACAATTTACGGTATGGTTTACACTTCATGTTCTCCGATAGTTGTGAATATATGAAAAATATTTTTGAAAAGAATATTGCCGGCGTCGCTGTAATGTATTCGAAGAAAGTTGAAATGACTGAAAACCAGTTTTTAAATAACTGGGGAAGCAGTTCATACGGATTGCTATTAAAAGATATTTCCGAAAGTAATATCAGAATGAATGTATTTAAGAAAAACACAAACGGAATTTATTTTGAAGCATGCGGAAAAACGAATATTGTACAAAACAAATTTATTGAAAACGGCTGGGCACTGCGACTTATGGCTAATTCGATGGATAATGTATTTAGGTTCAACTCCTTCTCATCCAACACGTTTGACATCTCAACAAACAGCAAAAACAACTATAATCTTTTTGAAAACAATTACTGGTCGGAGTATTCTGGATATGATTTAAATAAAGACGGAATTGGTGATATTCCATTCAGACCGGTAAAACTGTTTTCCGTAGTTTCTGAAAAGAACAGACCGACGTTAATTTTACTTAACAGCATTTTGATAAAAATTCTTGATATTGCCGAAAAAATATTTCCTTCTATTACTCCTGAAAACCTGATTGACAATAAACCACTTATGAGACCGACTTATGATAAAGTTTGAAAATATATCGAAGAGTTTCAGCGGACTTAAGGCACTTGATGATATAAACTTAATCCTGAAGCCAAAGACATTTAACCTGCTTGTTGGCCCAAACGCTTCAGGGAAATCAACATTGATCAAATCAATACTTGGCTTGGTAAATGTAAACGGGAATTTATCCGTTGAAAACAAAAACATAAGAAACACGTTTGAATACCGTAATAAAATCGGCTACATGCCGCAGAGTTTTAGTTTTCCTGCCAATTTAACTGTAAATGAAATCCTTGAACTTGTAAAATCTTTGCGAAGCAATAAAATTTATGACGAAGAGATTTTATATAAATTTCAAATTGATAAAATTGGCAGTAAAAAACTGATTAATCTTTCCGGTGGTACAAAACAAAAAGTGAATGCTGCAATTGCATTTCTTTTTGATCCTGAAATCTTAATTCTTGATGAACCTACAGCAGGCTTGGATATGATTTCAAGCAATATTCTCAAAGAGAAACTTATTGGTGAAAATCAAAAAGGAAAAACAATACTTGTCACTTCTCATGTCTTCAGTGAATTTGAATCAATAGCTGAAAATATCATTTTGCTTTCAGAAGGCAAATTAAACCACTTCGGCTTAATAAAAGATTTATTAAACCTGACAAATGAGACAAAACTAGAAAAGGCTTTGGCAAAATGGATCAAAATGAAAAACTAAAAATGCTTTTTAAAATTTCACTATTCCAGACAAAAAGCAATATTAGCAGCAAATGGATTGTTTTTTACTTCATCTTCTTTTTTGCAGCCTCTTATGTTTCTTTATCGTTTACTCACGAAACCTCAAAAGCTGCTGTTAACCTTATGAATGCAGTACTTTTCATCGTACCACTCGCCTCACTTTTATACGGAACAATTTATTTTTATAATAATATTGATTATATAATCTTCATACTTTCGTTCCCGGTTAAAAGACCTGTAATTTACATCAGTCTTTTTAGTGGTTTGCTAATTCCAATGGCAATTGGATTTCTAACAGGAATAATACTGCCTGTATTGTTATTTAACGCAAATAGTTTTCTGTCTGATTTTTATGTTTTTTTGCCTCTTATCATTACAGGAATTTATCTTCATTTAATTTTTATTTCATTTGCTTTGCTGATTGCCGTAATCAACGAAAACAAACTGTTGGGCTTTGGACTTTCAATATTTATCTGGCTTCTGCTTTCTGTTATCTATGATGGGATTTTTCTGATTGCACTCAATTCTTTTGCTGATTATCCGCTCGAATATTTTTCAATAATACTTTCTGTTTTGAATCCAATAGACCTTTCAAGAATTTTTATAACGATCAATCTTGATTTGGTTACACTGATGGGCTATACAGGTGCTGTGTTCCATAATTTTTTCTCAAACATTATCGGATGTTTAATTATTTTCACTTCACTGACAATCTGGGTTTTGATTCCTTTGTTTTTGGGAATCAGATTTTTTAACAAAAAAGATTTCTGACAAAGAACTTTCCTGATAAAACATAAAATATTTTTATTATTTTCCATATATACAAAACAAAAGATATCAGGTAATATGAAAACAAATCTTACAATTCTTTTTATAGTTCTTTTTTCAAATGTGAACATTCAATTAAAAGCACAAAATAAAATGACAGAAAATCAGGCAGCACAACTCGCACAAAAATTTATAATCATTGATACACACATCGATTTGCCTCTGCAATTAAAAGAAAAATATGAAGATGTAACTCAAAGATTAAGTTCCGGAGAATTTGATTATCCCCGCGCAATAAAAGGCGACTTGAATGCTGCTTTTATGTCAATTTATATCTCGCCAAAATTACAGGGAACTCCCGAAGCAAAAAAAACTGCTGATGAATTAATTGCAATTGTTGAAAGAATTGTGAAAGAACATCCTGATAAATTCAACTTTGCATTCACATCAGATGACATAACAAAAAATTTTGCAGAAGGGAAAATCTCTTTGCCAATGGGAATGGAAAACGGCGCACCGATTGAATCTGTTGAATTGCTAAAAGAATATTTTGAGCGCGGAATCCGTTACGTAACTTTAGCACATGGAAAATGGAATCATATATGTGATTCATCTTATGACCCAGAAAGGAAATGGCACGGACTAAGTCCATTCGGAAAAACACTTATCGAAGAAATGAATAAAATCGGGATGCTCATTGATATTTCTCATGTTTCCGATGAGACATTCTATCAGGTTTTGGAATTAACAAAAACTCCTGTGATTGCATCTCATTCATCGTGCAGAAAATTTACACCCGGTTTTGAGAGAAACATGAGCGATGAAATGATAAAAGCACTGGCGAAGAATAGTGGTGTAATTCAAATAACATTTGGCTCTGACTTTGTGAGTCAGAATTACAGACAAATGTCAGATGATTTTCAAAAACATGTTCGTGAATATATTGAGCATAATCATTTGAAACGTGATGATGCAGAAGTCAAAAAATATATTGCCGATTACAAGAAAATTCATCCGATAAAATTTGCATCGGTAAAAGATGTTGCTGACCATATTGATCATGTTGTAAATCTTGTCGGTATTGATTTCGTTGGTTTAGGTTCTGATTTTGACGGCGTTGGTGATTCACTGCCAGATGGGTTAAAGGATGTTTCAATGTATCCAAATCTGATAGCAGAATTATTAAAACGAGGTTATTCAGAAAATGATATCGAAAAAATCTGTTCCGGAAACTTCCTGAGAGTTTGGAAGCAAGTAGAAAATTATTCAAAAAATTAAGGTGACAAATGGAAGAAAAAGAAAACATTGGTTCAATTGGCTGGATTGATTTAACGGTAAACAATGCCGAAGAAGTCCGTGATTTTTACAGCAAAGTAATTGGCTGGAAGTCTGAAAATGTTCCGATGGGAGATTACTTCGATTTTAACATGACTAATCCTGTAACCGGAGATCCGAAAGCCGGAGTTTGTCACAAACGGGAAGTCAATTCAAAATTTCCTTCTGTATGGATGGTTTACTTTATTGTTGAAGATATTCTTAAAAGTGTTGAACATGTAAAATCTCTTGGTGGGAAAGTAATCATTGAACCAAAAGACATGGGCTCGCAAGGTGCATTTTGTGTAATTCAAGATCCTGCGGGAGCTTACTGCTCATTATTTCAACAAAACAAATAATATTTGATAGCTGCTGATTTGTCCGCAACACTTTTTCGTGGTTGAATAAAAGCATTGTTTTACTTTAATTTTCTATTTCCCAACCTCGGGGATTTTTTATCTGCGAAAATCAATTAAATCGGCGTTCTATTCTTTTTTTTTTCATCAGGACCTGTCCTCCGTAGCCAACCTGCATTTCACTTCGATCGTTAAACTTTAGCGAAGGAGGACCTGTCCTCCGTAACTTTAGCGAAGGAGGAGCATTTTTTTTGTTTCGGAAAAATTGCCGATCTGTATTTTATAAAAATAAATTCCGCTTGTTAATGACTTATCATTAAAATTATAGTTATAAGTTCCTGCACTTAATTGTTCATTAACAAGATTCGTTACTTCCTTACCAAGCACATCATAAATTTTTAAAGAAACAAAGCCGGATTCCGAGATCTTAAATTCGATATTTGTTGAGGGATTAAATGGATTTGGATAATTTTGACTTAAATGATATGAATTCGGAATACTTTTTTCAGATGTTAATGATGTTGTTGTTAATGGAAGTCTATAAACTCCGGCTGTGACTACACTGTTTGCAAATTTCCAATAAGCAGCAAAATAATATGAACTATTAACTGCCAGCGCATAAGGAGAAAGAATTTTGTTGCCTAAACCAATTGTGTCTGTAGTTAATTCGCTCCAGCTTGTTCCATTGTTATTGGAAGAATAATATCTTGTAT
>Ga0210044_10009494_pt1 | contig 11829 bp, 13 predicted proteins | sample CryGey13umfilter_2_FD_183959 | JGI IMG/M metagenome (GOLD analysis project Ga0210044, IMG submission 183959) | Groundwater microbial communities from aquifer in Utah, USA - Crystal Geyser 4/9/14 3 um filter (SPAdes) (version 2) | ecosystem: Environmental > Aquatic > Deep subsurface >... | reverse complement strand
CAGCGGGGAGCGGCGGGTGCCACCGGCACGGCGATAGCGCAGAAAACACTTTCCCGCCAGAAAGGCCGCTTCCCATGGCAATGGCCGCCGCGCAAAAACATCATGGGGCAGGGCCTCCTCAAGTTCCTCAATACGGGCAAACCCCACTGAAACCTCGGAATAAATCACCGGATTGATGATCAGGGGGTAGTTCTCCGCACATTCGGCCAGGCGATCCGCCGACCAGGAAAACCAGCGGGGATCCTCCTCAAGAATGTCGAGCAGCACGTTGCTGTCGACTAACACCCTTGTGGACATTACTCACCCCTGGTCAAGGCCATGATCTCGTCGGTGCTCATTGTAATCGTGGCTCGACCACGCATCCGATCGATTAAGCCGCGCCCCCGTCCAGGCCGGGAAGGGGTTGTGCTTTTGCGGATATAGACGGTGTTGTTTTTTACCTGGAACTCAATCTCCGTTTGTGGAAGAAGGCCAAATTTTTCTCTCACTGCCCGCGGGATTGTTACCTGTCCCTTGCTGGTAATGCGCATGGCAATCTCCTGTATTACTTGTAATAGTATTACTTTACCGCCGTCGGGAGGTGGTTGTCAATATTCGTGATAGGGCGTGGCCGGTCACCCTGCGCGGTAATAAATTCAACCTCAAAAAGCATGCAACCTTTTCAGAAACTTCGACGTCATTTGACACAACAGGTTGGGCGCGATACCTTGTGATTGCAACTTTACTCATAGCACGGAAAAATATGGCAACCATAATCGACCTTATGCGCTTTCGCTCCGGACCCTCGCGGTTCGAGGCCCTGCTCCGCCCCTACCTCCAGCCCCTCTTTCGCACGGCCTTCCGTTTTGCCGGCAACGTGGCCGATGCCGAGGACTTGGTGCAGGATGTGTTGGTCAAGCTCTATGCCAAGCGCCAAGACCTGGACAAGATCGAAAAGCTGCAGCCCTGGCTCATGAAGGTTCTCTTTCGGACCTTTGTGGACCGGAAGCGCAAGCGCGACCGGGCGCCCGTCATCCTTGCGGCGCTGGGGGGCCGGGATGGCCACGAATATGCTGATTTTTTCGAAGCCTTGCCGTCCGACCGCCCGGGGCCGGCGGCAACGGTGGAGGCCATGTTCACCCAACAGCGGCTCCACCTGGCCCTGGCGGCCCTGAACGAGGATCAGCGCACCCTCTGCGTACTCCACGACATGGAGGGCTATACCCTGCATGAACTGGAGGACATCCTGGATACGCCTATCGGCACCCTGAAGTCACGGCTGCACCGGGCCCGGGCCCGTCTGCGAGGCCTGCTGCTGGCCGAGGGAACCCTGCCCTCCGTCCAGACGTCTATTAATCAATAGGTGAAGCACATGAACTGTCAGCAGGTCATCGCCCAACTCAACGATTTCATGGACGGCTACCTGGAACCCGTCGCCACCCAGTCGATCCAGGCACACCTGGCGGATTGTCCAGGGTGCGGGGCCGCGGTGGCCGCTGAACAGAAGTTCCGACGGGCCCTGCGGCAGTTGCCGGTGCCGTCGCCGGTGCCTGGTTTTGCGGAACGGGTCCTGGAAAACGCCATGTACCAGGAAACGCAACATCACGGCTGGTGGGGCGGCTTTTTGGCCGGCGGCGGCGTGGCCGTGGCGATCATGCTCTTCCTTTTTTTCGGCTTGCCGTTTCAAGGGGCGGAAAAGGCTATCCAGCAACTGGCCGGGGTGACCATGGCGGTTGGCGCCTCCCGTACCATCCAGATGGTGGTCAACGTGCCCCAGGATCTGGCCGGTTCAACCATCAGCATTCTGCTCCCCGAGTACATTGAACTGGACGGTTATCCGGGTGAGCGGCAGATCACCTGGACCACGGACCTGCGCAAGGGCGACAACCTGCTGGCCTTGCCGGTGGTCGGTAACCGGGCCGGCGCTGGCACCCTGGTGGCGCGGGTCGAGCACGATAACAAACGCAAGGTCTTTGAGGTGGCCATGGATGTCCGGCCGCGGCTCTCCGGCGCGCCATGGCATTCGGCCTGGCTGGACAGGTACTGGCATGGAGAAGCATCATGGTTCGTCTGATCGCATTGCTGTTGCTGCTGGCCGGGCTGCTTATTCCCGCCCAGAGCAAGGCTCAGGATGGGCGTTGGGACACCCTGGAGGCCACCATGGTTATTCTAAAGGATGATGCCCCGCCACCCGCCGCCGCCAATCAGATCGTCTTGCCGCCCCAATTGGAGGCCAGGTTGCGCCAGCGTGTGGAACAGCGCAAGTCCGATCCCGTTGTCAGCCCGGTACCTGTGTCCATGGGCGGAAACAGTATGGGAAGTCAGGCGGTTCGTGAGCTCCAGCAGGAGTTTCACCAGAGGATGCGCCAGCAGGGGAGGTGACAGCGTTCAGCCATCAGCCTTTAACCTTCCAGCATTGCGGTAATAGATGATGATGTCAACACACCCACCATGAGTCCGTTGACGACATAGAGAAAGATGACCCGGTCGAAGCTGTAAAAGATCTTGTGCAGAACGCCGGCCATGTAGCCCACCAGGACGATGTACAGGAATGGCAGGCTCTTGCCGGCGTTGGTTCGCGTTCGGTAGGAGCGGTATATGGAAAAGGGCCAGGCCGCGCCGAAACAAACGAGCATGACGATTTCGAAAACACTCATTTTTTACACCGGCGCAGGTGTCTGAACTGACGGAAGAGCGGATTCGTTTGCAAAACAGGTGGTGCCCCCGGTAGGAATCGAACCTACGGCCCCAGGATTAGGAATCCTGTGCTCTATCCCCTGAGCTACGAGGGCGTCTGAAGCGAAAAAACGGCAGCAGATCTGCCAGTCCGTTGCTGACGGGCATTTTTCTAGCACGGAAAGGCAAAATTGGCAACTGAATTCAGGCTCCGCGGCTTGCTTCGGTGGCTGTGGCAGTTGCCGTGGCCCTTGCAGGCCTGGCCCGGTTCCATGATGGGTAATTTGTTCAGTAGCGCCGCATGCCGCCTGCGCCGGCGATTTATCATAGTGAATAAGGAAATCAATCTTGGGAAGCGGTTGCTTGATTTTGACGTTCCTAACATGTGAACCACCAAAGACAAAAATCAGCAACCACGGCCCGAAACAAAACTTCATGATTCGACATTCAGTGTTCGATATTCGATATTTGCTTAAAATTCTTGGCTGCGCAATTTCAAACACTTACCGTGAACTTACTTGGAAGCAGGCCGTCCACGGCGGAACCGGCATCCGGGAACAGGGCCTTGGGCGCGAAAAAGACCTCAATGCCTTGCTCGGCGAAGCCCTGCAAGGGCCGGGTGCCGATGCCGCCCACCAGGATGGCTTCCACACCCAGCTCGCCCAGTTTTCGAACTGGCACCAGGCAACCGCCCTCTTCGTGGCCGTTGTTGTTGGCCGTCTCTGTCCGGGCAATAACCCCATCAACAATATCCACCACCGTGTAGGTGTCACAGTGGCCGAAATGGTCGGAACGTTCCGCTGCCAGGCCACCGGGGTTGTTGGTGGGAACGGCGATTTTTTCCTTCCGCATGTGCTGACTCCTTATTGACTTTAAGGTAACTATCCAGCTTGTGTCGGCAGTCAAGCGTTCCCGGCCTGAAAATACTTTTCGCTCATGCGGGGGCGGGCGTCCTGCCCGCCTCCGAGGCGTCCGCGACCTCCCGCGCAGCCTGCGCCCGGTCGCGGACGAACCCGCGAAAAGCATTTCCAGTCCGGGAACTCACCTGGGTTGCGGTTCCACTGGATAGTTACACTTTAAGTTTACAAGATATTGCAGGTATGTCGTTTATAGATCTGTAATTTCGTTTTTAAATAACTATGTTGTGCTTGCCTTGGCGTATGGCTGCTGTCTATTGCTTAATAAGTTCGAGACGTTGAAGTCAAGTGGTATTTTAGTGTTCTCTTAATGACCGGGGCCGGTCGGCGGTGGGTAGGAAAAAATCCGTCGTCGTCACCGTTGAAAAGCCATTTTTTTTGACATCAGCCGGTAAAGCGGGTAATTGTTGCTCATTCCGGCATGTCGGAACAGGGTCGGGTGCATCTGCGTATGGCTTTGCCCATGGCAGAGGACGTACTCTGCGGGTTGGATTTTTACCAGGATCAGGATATAAAGGGTTGAGTTATGCGAGACATTCAGGTTGGGATCATCGGTTTCGGCACCGTAGGCAGCGGCACGGCGCAGGTGCTTTTTGAACAGGCGCGCCGCATCGAAAAAAGGACAGGGACCCGGGTAATTCTGAAACGAGTCGCTGATGTCCGGACCGACCGTCTGCCGGAGCAGTTTGCCGGAGTGAACTTGTCCAAGGACGCGGCCGACATCATGAACGACCCGGACATCAGCGTGGTGGTCGAATTGATCGGCGGCATTGAGCCGGCCAAAACCTTCATCCTGCGGGCCATTGCTGCGGGCAAGCATGTGGTCACCGCTAACAAGGCGCTGCTTTCCACCCATGGCCGCGAGATCTTTGACGCCGCCCAGGCCAAGGGCGTGGAGGTGGGCTTCGAGGCCAGCGTCGGAGGCGGTATCCCGGTGATCAAGGCCCTGAAGGAAGGGCTGGTGGCCAACCGCATCCTCTCCATCATGGGCATCGTGAACGGCACGGCCAACTATATCCTCACCCAGATGAACGACCACGGCCGCTCCTTTGCCGAGGTACTGAAAGACGCCCAGCAAAAAGGCTATGCCGAGGCCGACCCGCGTTACGATGTGGAGGGCATCGATACGGCCCACAAACTCGCCATCCTCATGACCCTGGCCTATGGCATGCATGTGGGTCTGGATGACATCAGCGTCGAGGGCATCTCCCGCATCGAGCCTACTGATCTGGCCTTTGCCAGGGAGTTTGGCTATCGCATCAAGCTCCTGGCCATCAGTCGCAACCACGGCAGCCATGTCGAGGCCAGGGTGCATCCGACCATGATCCCCGAAGGCCATATGCTGGCGAGTATCAACGGCGCCTTCAACGGCATTCATTTCACCGGCGACATGGTGGGCGACGTGCTGCTCTATGGCCTGGGCGCCGGCAAAATGCCCACCGGCAGCGCCGTGGTCGCCGACGTGGTTGATATCGCGAGAAATATCGTTAACGGCGCCGTCAACCGGGTGCCGAGCCTTTCATACCAGCCCGAACATTTCCGGCCCACGTCCATCACGCCCATGGCCGAGCTTACCGGCCCCTATTATTTCCGCATCAGCGCCATGGACAAGCCGGGCGTGCTTTCCACCATTGCCGGGATTTTGAGCCAGCACAATATCTCCATCGAGAGTGTGCTGCAGAAGGGGAGAAGGGCGGAAGGCGCCGTGCCCGTCGTCATCGTCACCCACGACGCGCGGGAAGATGACGTGCGCCTGGCCCTGGCCGAGATCGACGCCCTCGACATGGTCACCGAATCCACGGTGAAGATTCGCATCATGACCGACGATCATATGGCCGACAGCGGGGACGATGAATGAAATACGTCATCCTGGTGGGTGACGGCATGGGGGACTATCCCCTGCCGGAACTACAAAACCGGACCCCGCTGGCCGCGGCCCGCACGCCGGCCATGGACGCGCTCTGCCACCAGGGGCGGCTCTGCCGGTTGCGGTCCATTCCCCCGGGCTATCCGCCGGGCAGCGACGTGGCCAATCTCTCGCTCATGGGCTACCGGCCCGAGGAGGTTTACACGGGCCGCGCCCCCCTTGAGGCGGCCAGCATGGGCGTGGCTTTGGCTGCCGATGAAACCGCCTTCCGCTGCAATCTGGTGACCGTGGCCGACCGCAACGACGGCGGCCTCACCATGGTGGACTATAGCGCCGACCACATCACCACTGCCGAGGCGGCCGAGTTGATCAAGGCCCTGGATCGGCAATTGGGCAACGACCATCTGCGCGTTTACCCGGGGGTCAGTTATCGTCACCTCCTGGTCTATCGCGGCGACTACGGCTCCCTGGCCACGGTGCCGCCCCATGACTATACGGGCAAGGAGGTGACCTTGCCCTGGCAGGCCTATGCCACGACCGGTCTGGGCGAGTTCATGCGCCAGGCCCGCGAGATGCTGCCAGACCAGCCCGTGAACCGGCAACGGATAAAGGCCGGCAAGTCGCCCGCCAACGCGGTCTGGCTCTGGGGCGAGGGCCACACACCGGCCATGCGGACCCACAAGGAGCTGTTCAACATCAGCGGCGCCCTCATCTCGGCGGTTGACCTCTTGAAGGGCATCGGGATTTGCGCCGGGATGGAGATCATCAACGTAGAAGGGGCCACCGGCTATCTCGACACCAATTACGCCGGCAAGGTGGAGGCGGCACTTAGTGCCAGCCGCCGCCATGATCTGGTCTTCGTGCATGTGGAGGCTCCGGACGAGGCGGGCCACGAGGGCTCGCTGGCCAAAAAACTGCAGGCCATCGAGGACTTGGATGCCAAAGTGGTGGCGCCGGTACGGGCCGGCCTGGAGGCGGCGGGCGAGCCCTTCCGGCTGGTGGTGGCCATGGATCACCTGACGCCCCTGGCCACCCGCACCCACTCCGCCGATGAGGTGCCGGTTATCCTCTTCGATTCCCATGGGGCCTGGCCGGCCAGCGGACTGGCCTACACCGAGGCCAATGCCGCCAGCACCGGCGCGCCGCTGGCTGATGGGCAGGCCCTCTACCGTCTGCTCCTTGACCAGACCCCATGAATGCCCCTGACGCCGTTGCCACATGCGAACAGACCAGGATCCGCGTTCTCTACGGCGATACCGATGCCGGCGGGGTGGTCTACTATGCCCATTACCTCCGCTTCTTCGAGGCCGGTCGCACCGAGTTCATGCGCAGCCGTGTCTTCTCCTATCACGACTTGGAGGCCCAGGGGTTCATTCTGCCGGTGGTGGAATGTCACGCCCGCTACAAGGCCTCGGCCCGCTATGACGACCTGCTGGTCGTCCACAGTCGCCTCACCCTGATGCGGCCGGTCTCCTGCCGTTTCGATTACCGCATTGAGCGGGCAGAAGGCAACCGGTTGCTGGTGCTGGGGTATACCGTCCATGCCGTAGTCGACCGCCAGGGCAAACTATCACGCTTACCCGACGAAGTGCTGGCCACCATGCAGGGGTTTGTAGTGGCAAACGAATAATTGCCTGTCCGTCTAATGTTGTAGCTTGTAGTTGCGGCGTAGTCGGTCAGAAATCCTGAAAATCGTTATCCCCGAGGGGGATTACTTGCTCATGACTGGCCGGGGTCCCGGCAATATTTCGTTATACCGTGGTAGCATGTTGATATACAGGTAACTATCCAGCTTGTGTCGGCAGTCAAGCGTTCCCGGCCTGAAAATATTTTTCGCTCATGCGGGGGCGGGCGTCCTGCCCGCCTCCGAGGCGTCCGCGACCTCCCGCGCATCCTGCGCCCGGTCGCGGACGAACCCGCGAAAAGCATTTCCAGTCCGGGAACTCCCCTGGGTTGCGGTTCTGCTGGATAGTTACATATACAGTTTATTGAGTCGGCCTTCCCGGAAGACAGGCCAGCCACAGGGTGGCATGTCCTTGGAGGCTGTTGGTCCACCGAGGTTCCATGGCCGTTGTTTATTTGTCAATTAACTCCGCCAGGTTAGACAGTTAGTTAACTATCAACAATGTCCCTTGATTGCTACCACATAACAGCGCATGGCGGTCTGTTTAATCACGTCTTTCTGTTACTTTGGCAAATAACCGCACAAGATCAGGTCGTTTTTTTAATGGTGCTTGTTGTTGTTTCAGGCGTGTGGTATGTCATTACATGGAGGAAGCAGGGGTTCGCATTGAGTTTCACAACTTAACTTGGGTAGCCCTGACCATTAAACTGACAAACTTTGTCCCGCGGGTACGCCACCGAAACAATTGCCTACAAGGAGGAAGAGCGATGGACATGGTCGAACGTGTTAAAGGGATTTTGCTCCAGCCTAAGCAAGAGTGGGAGGTTATTGCGGGGGAAACAACGAGCATCGTCGAGCTGTATAAGTCATACATCATTATCCTGGGGGCCATCGGGCCGATTGCCGCTGTTATCGGGATGTCGATCGTGGGGGTAAACATCCCGTTCGCTGGCTCGTTTCGGGTGCCCATAACCACGTCGATAGCTGCCGGGGTTGTGCAGTATATCCTGACGCTTGTCGGCGTATATGTACTGGCCCGCGTCATCGACGCCCTGGCTCCCACCTTTTCAGGTGAAAAGAATCTCAACCAGGCGTTTAAGTTGGCAGCCTATTCCTACACTCCGGGCTGGCTGGCCGGGATATTCGTGATAATCCCCACCTTGGGCATACTGGGTATTCTCGGACTTTACGGCCTGTACCTGATTTACGTTGGCCTCCCGGTTCTCATGAAGTCGCCCCGTGAGAAGTCGATGGGCTACACCGTGGCGGTAGTGATCGCGGGCATCGTCATTTCCGTGCTTATCGGCGCCGTCTCCCACGCCTTTATTTCCTACCCAACGTCGGGCATGCACATGCCGGGGATGTGAGAAGGGGGGGGGCGAGAGGGGCGCCGCTTACTTGTCGATCTTGGTCCATGAATCACGCAGCGTCACGGTACGGTTGAACACCAGCCGGTCCGGCTTGGCATCGTGCCGGTCCACGCAGAAGTAGCCCAGGCGTTCGAATTGAAAGCTGCTTTCCGGGCTGGCGGCGGCCAGGGACGGCTCCACCCGGCAGTTGGCGAGGGTTTCCAGAGAGGCCGGGTTGAGATGATCGGTGAACTCGGCGCCGGCCTCGCTGTCCGGGCTGGCCACGGTGAAGAGGCGGTCGTAGAGACGCACCTCGGCCGGCAGGGCGTGGGCGGCCGACACCCAGTGCAGGGTGCCCTTGACCTTGCGGCCATCGGGAGAGGCGCCGCCGCGACTGGCCGGGTCGTAGGTACAGCGCAGTTCCTTGATCTCCCCCTCCCCGTTTTTGATCACCTCGTTGCAGGTGATAAAATAGGCGGAGCGCAGCCGCACTTCGCCACCCGGTACCAGGCGGAAGAATTTCTTGGTCGGCACCTCCATGAAGTCGTCCTGTTCGATGAAGATCTCCCGGCTGAAGGTCACCTGCCTGGTGCCCAGTTCCGGCCGGTTCGGATGGTTCGGCACCGTCACCTCTTCCACTTGGTCGGCCGGATAGTTGGTGATGACCACCTTGAGCGGCCTGAGCACGGCCAGGGCGCGCGGCGCCTGTTCGTTCAGGTCTTCCCGGATGATGTGCTCCAAAAGGGCCATGTCCACCACACTGTTACTCTTGGCCATGCCGATGCGGCCGCAGAAGGCCCGGATCGCCGCGGGCGGGTAACCCCGCCGCCGGATGCCGGCCAGGGTGGGCAGGCGGGGGTCGTCCCAGCCGGCGACATGACCCCGGGTGACCAGTTTGATGAGCTTGCGCTTGGAGAGTACCGTGTAGCTCAAGTTGAGTCGCGCGAACTCGATCTGTCGCGGGTGGAAGATCCGCAACTGGTCCAGGAACCAGTCGTAGAGAGGGCGGTGGTCTTCAAACTCCAGGGTGCAGAGGGAGTGGGTGATCTGCTCGATGGAGTCGGAAATGCAGTGGGCATAGTCGTACATCGGATAGATGCACCAGGCCTGACCGGTACGGTGGTGGCTGGCCTTGAGGATGCGATAGATCACCGGGTCCCGCAGGTTCACATTGCCGGAACTCATGTCGATCTTGGCCCGCAGAACGTGGCTGCCCTCGGCAAACTCGCCGGCCCGCATGCGCGCGAACAGGTCGAGGTTTTCGGCCACGGTCCGGTTGCGGAAGGGGCTCTCCCGGCCCGGCTCGGTTAGCGTGCCACGGTAGCTACGGATCTCGTCGGCGCTCAGGCTGCAGACATACGCCTTGCCCATCTTGATAAGGGTCACGGCATAGTCGTGCATGAGCTGGAAATAGTTCGAGGCGTAATAGAGGTGCTCGCCCCAGTCAAAGCCCAGCCATCGCACATCCGCCATGATGGCGTCAACGTATTCGGTCTCCTCTTTGCTAGGGTTGGTGTCATCGAAGCGCAGGTGACAGCAGCCGTTGTTCTCCGCCGCCACGCCGAAATTCAGACAGATGGACTTGGCGTGGCCGAGGTGCAGATAGCCGTTTGGTTCGGGTGGGAACCGGCAGACGACCAGACCGCTGTTCTTGCCGGAGGCATGGTCGTGGGCGATGATGTCGCGGATGAAGTCAGAGGCGGGCGGCGTTGCGGAGATGGCCATGGTTAAGGTCCTTTGGCGCTGGCTTTGGCGGGCGGTTGTCCGTTGTCAAAACGCTGTTTATAGCCCTTTTCCCAGGCCGGTTCAAGAGCGTGGTAATGAAAAGAAGGTTTTTATGTATTAACGGGCTTTGATTTGTGCTATACTAAAAGAAATGATAATCTGTTTTCTGACCTTATCGTCTGCCTGGGAGGGAAAATATGATTGTCAACCCTAGTGATGTCGCCACCCTGTACAGTACCAACCGTGAGCAACCGCAGCCCAAACCAGTAGAAGCCGTGAAGGGGCCACAGGAGTCCGAGGCCGGTCAGCCCCAGGACAATGGCCCCGCCGTGGTCACCTCCATTTCCGCGGCTGCCCTGGAGACCGCCCGGGCGGTGCAGAAGACGGAGCGGGCTACTGATCAGAGTCGGACCGCGGCTACGAAGACCGAGGAGCCGCCACCCGCCGCCCCCCCGCCTGCCAAAGCGGATGCAAACCGGTCGCGGATCGATTTGCTGATCTGACGCGCGGCGCCTTTGGTTATATGTTCATGCCCCGGAGAAGCCAGTAGGGCTCCCGGGGCATTTTTTATGGGGCCTGCTTACAGTCCCATGTCACGCAGGAAGGTATCGTCGCGGGTCCAGTTCTTCCTAACCTTGATAAACAGTTTTAAAAAAACCTTCTGATCAAGCATGGCTTCGATGTCAATCCGGGCGGCGCGACCGATCTGTTGCAGTTTGCTGCCCTGCTTGCCGATGACGATGGCCTTCTGTGAGCCCTTTTCCACATAGATGGTGGCGTGGATGGTCACCAGGCCCCGGCCCGGGTCTTCCTTGAAGCTGTCCACGGTCACCGCGGTGGAGTAGGGGATCTCCTGGCCGGTCAACAGAAAAATCTTTTCCCGGATCAGTTCGCCAACAATGAAGCGTTCGCTGGCATCGGTTGGGATGTCTTCCGGGTAGAGGCGCGGGCCGGTGGGCAACAGGGGCAGCAGTTCCTTAAGCAAGAGCGCGGTGCCGTCGTCTTGCAGGGCCGAAATCGGCAGCAGGGCTTTGAAGGGATAGACTTCCTGGTAGGCCAGGAGAATGGGCAGCAACTGCTCGCGGCCCACCAGATCAATTTTGTTGATGACCAGGATGGCCGGCCGATCCAGGCCCTTGAGGTGACCAGTGGCGGTCGCCACCTCTCCTTGGCCTGGCAGGGGGAAGGTGACGTCCACCATGAAGATGATGGCGTCCACCTCGGCCAGGGTTTCCACGGCGACGCGGACCATGTTCCGGTTCAGCGGGCTGCCGGCCTGGTGGATGCCGGGGGTGTCGAGCAGGACCACCTGGTAGTCCGGCCCGTTCAAGATGCCGAGGTTACGGGTGCGGGTGGTCTGGGGCTTGGGCGAGACGATGGAAATTTTCTGACCCAGCAGGTTGTTGAGCAGGGTCGATTTGCCCACGTTGGGTGGCCCGATGAGGGCGACCATGCCCGATATGACGTCTTTTTCCGCTGGCTGCGGCATGGCAAGATTCCTGGTAAAAGTTGGACTGGTTGGGACACGGATCGTCCTCATGCTACCCGAAAAGGGTGACAAAGGCGACAAGAGTTGGTATCAGTGACGGTTTTATCGGCCCTGTTTTCGTCGATTTTTTGCCGGCATGGCGGCCGATGCAGTAAAAGGACTTTATGGGATTGCAAGGCAAGATTATCGAGTATGTGGACAAC
>Ga0210044_10009490_pt1 | contig 11832 bp, 13 predicted proteins | sample CryGey13umfilter_2_FD_183959 | JGI IMG/M metagenome (GOLD analysis project Ga0210044, IMG submission 183959) | Groundwater microbial communities from aquifer in Utah, USA - Crystal Geyser 4/9/14 3 um filter (SPAdes) (version 2) | ecosystem: Environmental > Aquatic > Deep subsurface >... | reverse complement strand
AAAGACTTTCAAATAGAGCATTTGATATTATTGTAGATATCGTTTTAAGAGGAACATATAATTGCACACTAGCTTTTGGAAAGAATTGGATAAAACAAAAACAAAAAGCAACTGTTTTAAATATTGTTACAACTTATGCATGGACAGGTTCGGCTTATGTTGTGCCTTCTGCCTGTGCAAAAGCCGGGGTGCTGGCTTTAACAAGATCTTTGGCTGTTGAGTGGGCTAAATATGGAATTCGTACCAACGCAATTGCTCCCGGTCCTTTTCCAACAAAGGGTGCTTGGGAGAGACTTTTTCCGGAAGAGATGAAAGCATTTTTTGATATAAAAAAGAAAATTCCACTAGGTAGGGTTGGTGAACACCAAGAATTAGCAAACTTAGCAGCATATTTAATTTCTGATTTTTCTTCATTTATGAACGGAGAAGTTGTTACTATTGATGGGGGAGAATGGTTGAAAGGAGCCGGAGAATTTAATATGTTTGAAATATTAACACCTGAAATGTGGGATCAAGTAGAGAAAATAATAAAAAATGTAAAAGGAAGTTGATTGTATTAATTTTTATTATTTTTTTATGAATATTAAATAATTTAATCGGGGGTTAAATGGGAAAATCCAAAAAAAGAAAAATAGTTTTTGACATTGAAACTGCTCCTTATCCTCTAGAAACACTATCCGAAAGTCAAAAAGAATATCTCTTCAGATATGCTGAAAAAGAAAAAGACGAAGAATTAAAAAAAGAAAAAAAAGATGAAGTTGTAAGATATCTCAGTCTTTATCCTTTTACTGCAAAAATAATTGCAATAGGTTTTTATGATATTCTTAAAGATAAAACTTTTGTTTATTACGAAAGTAATAAAAAAGATGAATGGCATTCAGATGACGGCATAATTAATTATAAGGGTTTAACAGAATCCGAAATAATTAAGTCATTTTGGAGAATAGCAGATTTAACAGATCAGTTTATAACTTTTAACGGAAGAAATTTTGATATCCCTTTTTTGATGGTGCGTTCCGCCTTAAATAAAATAAAACCTACTAAAAATTTAATTACCTCACGATACGATAAAAAACTTCATATAGATCTCCTGGAACAATTAACCTATTTTGGATTAACTAAAAAATTTAATTTGGATTTTTACTGCAAGGCGTTTGGAATTGAATCACCAAAATCAAAAGGTATTTCAGGAATGGAGGTTAAAAATTTATACGAAGCAGGAAAGATCAAAGAAATTGCAGTTTACTGTGGAAAAGATGTAATTGCAACAAATGAATTATTTAAGATCTGGCAAAATTATTTGAATGTATGATTTCCATTTAATTATTAAAAATAATATATTATTTTAGTTATCAATCATATATTTGTATATAAGATAAATTTTTTAATAAATAATAAAGGGAGTAAATGTGAAAAAGTATTTTGTATTGATCATTGTTGGGGTATCTTTTCTATTTTCAACTGCTTCATTTTCTCAAAATGATGATATAAATAATACATTATCTAATCTTTCAACTGCAGCAGCTCAACCATATGTAAATCCTGTTATATCCGCTTTTGGTTCAAATCTAAACTCAGGTTGGGTAAGTAAATTACCGGGAAACACAATGGGATCTTTCAACTTAGATCTTAAAATTGTGGGTATGGGTTCTTTCTTTGATGATAATGAAAAAACATTTTCAACAACCGGGGCTTTTAGATTTACTTCAAGTCAAGCAGATGAGCTTGTTGCTAATATCCCGGATCCGAATGATAGAGCTGATATAAAGAATCAAATACTATCTCAAGATTTTAATGTTGCAATTGGCGGACCTACTATAATTGGTAAAGAAGCAGACAATGTTACAGTAACTTTTGCCGGGCAATCATTTACAGCAAACGGACATACATACAATGTTTCATCACAGGTATTTACTTTATCTGATGTAAAGGGTTTTTTGGATGAACTATCAATTATGCCAACCGCTGCTGTTCAATTAGGTATTGGTACTTTTGCAGGTACAAATTTTATGTTAAGATGGCTTCCTGATATTGATGTTAAAGATTTGGGTAAATTTAGTTTTTGGGGAATTGGTGTTTTGCATAATCCAGCAGTTTGGTTTGATGGTGAAATGCCATTTGATCTAGCTTTTGGTGGATTCTATCAAAAATTAACTGTGGGAACTATATTTGAGACAAAGGCTTCTCAGTTTGGTGTTTACATTGGAAAACAATTAGGTTCAATAATTGCTTTTACACCTTATATGGGCGTTACAACGGAATCTTCCACAACTACAATTAATTATGATTATGAATTTGATGAAGTAGTTGGTGGTACAGTTGTAAGATCTAAATCAAATATTAATTTTGAACTAGAGGGGAAAAATACAGTTGGTTTTACCGTTGGTGCCTCATTTAAGCTAGCAATTCTAAATCTAAATATTGATTATAAAATTGCAAACATAAAAACTTTAAGTGCCGGATTAAATTTTGGATTTTAATTTCTAATAACTAAAAGAGAAGATTTTTATAAACCGCCTTTAGGCGGTTTTTTTATTATTTCGCCGTTGTCTTTAATTATTAAATTTGTTTTAGGAAAATCAAATTGTGTTAATTTATTTATTAACTTTATTCCTTCATCCGATTTATCAAAAATAGGATATCCGTGATCAATTTGTTTTGTTGGTAAAAATTTTCCAGAAATAAATTCACCATTACTGTCATCAATTGTAATATTTAGAATTCCAGCAATTCCACTAACACCATTAATATTCATATTTCCAAAAGTTAAAAAATTTCCAAGTGAATAAGCAATCAGCCGGTTCTTATAGAGTTCCAAAGCTCTAAGAACATGAGGACCATGTCCAATCACCAGATCAGCTCCGGCATCTATAACAGTGTGAGCAAACTTTATTAAGTTACCGCGGTTTTCTCCGTATATTTTTTCAGTCTCGTTTTTTACATGTAGTGCTTTTCTACCTTCTGCTCCACCGTGAAAAGAAACAATGATTATGTTGTCCTTAGTTTTTAAGTCAGTAATAATTTTTTCTGCTGTAACTAAATCAGATATATTATAGGATATTTCAGAAAACCCAAAAGGAACTATTATTACTTTTTTTTCTTTTACTTTTAAATTTAACGGTTCTTTTTTACCTGCATAATTTATATCCAATTCATTTAACAATTGCCTGGTAAAATTATATCCTCTAAAGCCATAATCATTTGAATGATTGTTATCTAAATTTAAAACATTAAAATTTAATTTTTTTAATACCGGTGCAAGATATTCAGGCATTCCAAATTCATAACATCTTCCCATAGTTCTTGCTGGTTCAGAACATTTTTTGGGTTTAAAATGATTTAATATAAATGTTCCTTCTAAATTTCCGAATATTATATCGGCATCTGTTAAATAACTTGAAATACTTTTTGCAAATATTTTTCCGCTATCAGCAGGCAGTATTGTTTTTGGTGTAACTGAACCAAGCATAATATCACCTACTGCTTTAATTTTTATTTGGCTAAATAATGTTGAAAATATTATTAGCGAAATTAAAAAGACTCTTCGAAAAAAAATTAGGTAATACATATTGTAAATTTAAGAAAGGAAAAGTTAAGAGAAGGATCTCTCCTTCTCTTTTAAAAAAAATTATTAGTCAGCAAATGAACCAGAAAAAAACAATGCAGCTCCACATAATGCAAGATCTTTTAACATAGAAGACATTGACATTTGTCTGGTAGCTTCATTAAAAACACCTGGCAAATGAATAGTTAACACAAATATCATTAACATAATAGCTAATAGTAAACAAGCTAATTTTGCTTTTTTCTGGATTAAGATACTTACTGAGGCAGCAATTAAAGCAAGACCTGTTAGATAAATCCAAAAAACTCCACCTGGAATAAATGAAGGTACATAACCAGCCATATCACCAGCCTTCATAAAGTGCATTATACCAAAAACAAGAAAAGGAATTGCAAAAATAACTCTTGCAACAGTTGTTGTTAATTGTTTCATGTAATTACTCCTTTGTAAATATTAATTAATTCTAACTACTAATAAAATCAGTAGTTAGTTTTTTGTTCAAATCAATTTATACTATGGAGTTGATTAAATCAATACTTTACTTTATAATTTTTGATATTTTCTTGAATTCGTTAGTTCCACATACTTCCAATAATTCAAAAAGAATAGCTTCAGTTGTTGTAACTTCAGCTCCGTGTTTGTTCATCCTTCTAATTGCAGTTTTATAATCAATTTTATTTCTTGATGAAACAGCATCAACGGCTAAATTAACTTGAAATTTATCAGCTAATAAATCCAAAACAGTTTGTTGAACGCAAACGTGACTTTCAATTCCGGCAACGACAATTTGTGTAATTCCTTTATCTTTCATTTGTTTGAACAGGTCACCTGCACCTGAACAACTAAAACTTAACTTTTGAACAGCTTCTAAATCAGATAAAGCTTCTTTTATGCTTTTTTCTGTTTCTCCTAATCCTTTTGGATACTGCTCGGTATAGAAAATTGGGAGGTCTAATATTTTAAAGCCTTCTATCAGTTTAATTGTATTTTTTACAACTCGCTTTGGATGTTGCATAACACCAAGAATTTTTTCTTGAATATCAATAATTAAAAGAGCAGTAGTTTTTTTGTTGAGTATTATTGGATTTCTTTTATTCATAATATTTTACTGATAGATTTTTGACATTTTATATTTACCGCAAGAATACATCATTAGTATTGAAGTAATATCAATTATTGCTTTTTTTTCATCCTCATTGTGAATTACTAAATCATAAATTTCTGCAACAAATGTCAATTGTTTTAAAATTTTATATAATTCCGGATAAGTAGGGGAGCCATGCCAATTTGCTACCTGCTCAACAATTAATTTTCCGTTTATTCTTAAAAAATTTTTAAATGAAGTTATATTATATGCCTGCGGTACCCTTGGCTTGCAGATCGTAATTAGATCATTGAAATAAGTATCCCAATTATTTGCTAATTGTTTATTTGATTTCCTCATCAAAAATTTAGCTTTTGCAAGATTAAATTTTGCTTTAGTATAAGTTTTAGAATTTGATATCAATGCATAACCATCATAGCTAATATCTTCAGTATCTTCGTCATAGTATTTCCATCTTTTCAATAAAGTTGAGACGGAACTAATTACAATTACATTATCATATTCACTATCAATAATTATAAATTTATTGTTTTGATAGTTTACTACACATATCCAATGTCCCCAATCATCCACACTTAATATACATGGATATCCTTTCTTTAATTGTTTCTTTAAAATGTTTTCTGCATCTTTTTTTGTTTCACGACGGAAATATTTTAAATTACAATTGTATTTCTTAGCGGCTTTAGCAAGACCAATCTCGTCTGTTCCGTACCACCAGGTACTTCCGGCAATCTTGGCTATTTGTCTTTCACTTACAAATTTACCCCTCATTACTAAAGCATATTTAAGTGCGAATGGTCCGCATTGGTATTTAAATGGCTGTGGATAGAAACTCATATATAAAATATTTTAGTATTAAAATTAAGACAAACATACAAAAATTATAAATTCAAAATAATTTTTTTAGCTAAAATTTTCATAAATTTAATATCAATATGAATAAAAAATTAAAAGTAGCCATCCTTTATAATGAGGCTGAACCCGAATTATATGTAAAGCGTGATGAATCATCATCAGAGCCGACCAATTTTGTGCCATATTTTGAAATAGAAGATCTAACACCTATGGAAGAATATGACATAATTGCGCGCAGGCTAAGAAGATTGGGATTAAGTGCTTATGCGTTTAATATCAAAGATGACATTTTTGCACTTATGAATAATCTTAAAGAAAATGAACCGGATGTAATATTTAACTTTATAGAGATTTTTAATGATGATCCTACATTGGAAATGAATATTGTTGGTCTGTTGGATTTGATAGGAATTGCATACACAGGCGCACCACAAATGGCTTTGGCTAATTGTCAAAGTAAGATATTAACTAAAAGATTATTGAGGTCATCTGGTTTAAGTACTCCTCAATTTATAATTCAGGAAAAATTAATTGAAAAGATAGATCATAAATTAAATTATCCCATTATTGTTAAACCTGCTTTAGAAGATGCAAGCGCTGGAATTAGAAATGAGTCTATTGTTACAAATGATGAAGAATTGGTAAATAGAATAAATTATGTAATTACTTATTTTGAACAACCGGTTTTGATTGAAGAATTTATTGAAGGAAGAGAATTAAATATAGCTGTTTTGGGTGATGAGAAACCAAGAGTACTGCCGATTAGTGAAATTGATTTTAGTGAAATGCCGGATCATCTTCACAATATTGTAAGTTATGAAGCGAAATGGGAGCCGGATAATGAAGCTTATCATAAAACTATACCAATATGTCCGGCCATTTTACCAAGAGGGATTGAAAAGAAAGCTAAAAGTATGGCTTTAAAAGCATTTAAAAAAATGCAGTGTAGAGATTATGCAAGAGTAGACATGAGACTTTCTGAAAATAATAAACTTTATATTCTTGAGGTTAATCCAAATCCTGATTTGACAGAAGGAGCCGGATTTATGAGATCTATGGAAGCAGCTGGTTATTCATATGCTGAAGCTTTAAAAAAGATAATTAATCTTGCGTATAAAAGGTGGAAAAGAAATAAAAAAAATGGATTAAAAAGTAAGAGATAAAAAATCTACTATTTCAGATAAGTTTTCAACTTCTTTATAAGGCTTTATTGCTGATTTTTTACTTTGTTCTTTTGTTGTCCTCCCGGTATAAATCAAAATTCCCTTTCCCCCTAATTCTTGTGCACCAACTATATCACTGTTTATATCATCACCAATCATTATAAAGCCTTTTTTTAAATTCCAATCCAAGTTATTTAGTGCTGTATTAAAATATACAGATGAAGGTTTTCCAATGAGTTTTGCTTTTTTAGAAGTTGCATATTCAATTGCAGTTATAAAAGAGCCTGCATCCAATAAATATTCATTATTTTTGACCCAATAATTGTTCATCTGCATTGCAATTATATCTGCATCATTTAAAACCTTTATAAAAATTTCGTTTAAAATTTTATAGCTCCATTTATTACCAATATCACCAATTACAACTGCATCCGGGTTATTATCGGAGATAAATTTATTAAAATATCTTTTGATTTTTTCATCACAATAAACAGAAGCCTTTAATTTATTTTTATTCAGATATTGAACAGTTGCATCAACTGTAGTCATACAAGGGATTGAGCAGGGAAGTGCAAAATCTTTTAAATATGTTTGTACATCTTTTCCGGTTTTTAAAGTAGAATTACTAATTATATAAGATGGGATTTTATTTTTAATTATGTACTCTAAAAAGTACTCAGCATCTATTGGTGGTTTTCCATCAAGGTTTAATACACCATCAAAGTCGATTAATATGGGTAGGTTTTTTAACATATAAAAAAGGCTGCGAATGCAGCCTTTAAAAAATTAAATAGAAATTATGCTTCAATTAAAGATGGATACTTAAATTTTGCAAATTCATAAATTCCAAAAATTACACCGACATAAAACAAATCGCCCAATAAATTATATTGGAAGAAAGGTATAGCCGCTACATATGATTCAATTAATCCTGCAAATGTTTGAGGATAAAAGGGAGATGAAAGCCAGGCTGCAAAATTGGTTATAATAAAAAACGATAATGAAGCAGAAACTGCCGACAATCCTAATTTAGCTATCTTGAGTTGTCCTCTCAAGTTAAATCCAATCATTACTATTAGAGCAAAACTTAAATATACTGCCCACATAGTTGCATGTAGTCCTAAAATTAAATCAGTTATAAATAAAGCAATAAATGGTACTGCAAATGAGAGATATTTTTTATCAAAATAAGCTCCTCCAAAAAGTGCCACAGCTCCAATTGCTGTAAAATTTGGATAGTGTGGAATAAGTCGTGTAAAAGCTGCTGCAACTATTATTGTTAATAATACCAAGTTTCTTTTGTTAAAAATCTTTTCTAACATTTTAACTCCTTTTAGTTCAATTGTGTAAAGATAATATAAAAAAAATTGTAATTGCTTTCAAAATAATAATTAATTTTTATAAGTTAATTTTTAAGCCAAAATAGCCTGAACGTTTGGCTGTACCATAGCCATAGACCTCTTCGTAATCAGTATTAAATAGATTATTCAATTTTCCAAATATTGTAAAATTCTTAAATATTTTAGCATTAACTGATAAATTAGATAATATATAAGATTCTAACGTAACTCTTTGAATAGGATAAGTAGAGAAATTTTTATCTATTCTTATGTCAAAATAACTTATGTCTGAATAAATATTAAAAATGGAATTTAATTTATAATCAAATGATATTGTAGCTTTATTCTGCGGTCTTCTTAATAATTCCAAATTGTATTCGGTTGAATTTACATCTTTATTTTTGCTGTTTGTATAAGTGTAATTAAAATTAAATCTAATTTTTTTGTTTGGTTTATAAGTTGCGTAAAATTCAATACCTTTAGTTTCTGCTTTGCCTATGTTAATAGTTCTAAAATTGTTATCTGTCCCAAATAAATTTTCAAATGAGTTAGAAAAATAAGTTAAACCTAAAAATAAATTTGAATTGAACAAATATTGTTCAATCCCTGCATCCCAGCCTTTACTTTTTTCGGGATTTAAGTCTTGATTTCCAAAAGCAGGATCAAACAGATTAAATAATGAGGGAGCTTTGAATCCTGTTCCATAAGTAAATTTAATTTTAGTTGATGATTTCCAAAATATATATGCCGGTGCAATTCTATATGTAACAATAGATCCAAATTTTTGATGATTGTCGTATCTAATTCCAACAGAGGTATATAATTTATTTTCAACATTTATCTGATCTTGTACATAAATTCCTGTTGTTCTCATTTTACTTTCAGGCAGAATACTTTTGAAAGAAAAACTATTATTGTACCACAAATAGTCTGAATTTGCCGTTTCTTGTTCTGTCTCCATTCCAAGTGTTATTAAATTATTAGTTATTTTAAAATTATTCTGCCATTCAATTTTTGTTTTTCTTCCGTCATAAAAACTTCTGGAAGTAGCAGTATTAAAAGTAGAAGGATCAAATTTATATTTCCTTAAATTTTTTATAAATGAGATCCCAAATTTTTGTGACCACAATCCATCAAGTAAAGATAAATTTCCTTCCAATTTATAAGCACCTTGTTCAAGATTGTAAATGTATGTCGGGTCATCACCAAATTTTCCGCCAAACTGATCAAAGTTTGTTTCTGCTTTTGTAAAAAGAGCATATAAATTTAAGCTGAAATTTTTAGTAAGTGATAGACCTATCCTTGAATTAATATTATATCTTGAAGAACCATCTTTTTCAGTATTGCCGAATTCTAAATTTGCCGAAGAAAATCCATCTGTTTTTTCTCTGCTGAGAGAAATAGAAAAATTAAAAATTTCTTTACTCCCTGAAATGTTCATCATTCCTTTGTATGAATTATATGTTCCGCCTTCAGTTAAAAATGAAAAGTTAGGTTTTCCGTTTCCTTTTTTTGAGATAATATTAATTACACCTGAAAGTGCATCTGCTCCGTAGAGTGTGCTCTGTGGTCCTCTTAAAATTTCTATTCTTTCAATATTATCAGTTGATAGATCTGTAAAATCGAAAACATTATTAGGATCATTAGGCATATTCATTTCAATACCGTCCAATTGTACTAAGGTGTGTCTTGGTTCTCCACCTCTGATATAAATTTGAGATAAATTTCCGCGCCCGCCTTGTGAAGTAAAAGAAATACCGTATTGATTTTGTAGCAATTCCATGGCAGTTGTTTTGTTGGAATTTGCAATTTCTGCAGAATCGATAACAGAAACGGAACTTGCAATTGTAAATTTTGGTGCACTTGTTTTTGTAGCTGAAACTACAATTTCCTTGAGCAGATATGTTTTAACAGAATCTGCGTTAGAATTATCCTGTGCAGACATTAGTCCAACACACCAGAAAACCAGAAAAACAATAGTTGTTAATTTCATTGAAGTTACTCCTATAAAGATTAAAAGGTTGTAACTTCGTGGGGAGAAAATTGAAATGAGAGAAAAAATTCTCGCATTAACCGAACCTCGCCCGCGAAGGTTGATTATTAAAAAATATTATGGCAGGTCTCCTGGCTCGAAATAAATGTTTAACGCCTTCCCAATTTTTAGAAAAAATCAGTGGCAAATGTTAAGCAAAATAATTTCTTACAGTTGCGCGACAGCACCGGAATTCCAATAAATAATTAGTTGGTCACCGGTTTCCCTATTCTCCCCGAATATTTATCGGGGCACCATAATTTGTTAAAGAACTAAAGTGAAGATAAATTATAATTTTTAGAAATCAAAATACTCCTTGATAATAAATTCAATCCATTTTATTTTTATTTATAATTAAGTAAATGGAAGTATAAAATGAATAAATCAAAATTGCACAAATGGATATTAAGTATCTTATTTGTAATTATATCTATATTAAATTTTATTAGAATAGATTCTACTTCTCATTCTGTAAGTGATTCTTTAAAACCATTCATACTCAAATTACTTGCTTTTGTTTTAATACTATTTCTGTTTTATAGAATATTAAATAGAACCTTACATATCAAATAAAAGAATAATATGCCCGGATAAATTGGGGGTACTCAGAAACTTTTATTAATAAACTTAAGCAATAAATATCAATTTTAACATAAATTGATTTTAGATTTAATAATCGATAATTTTTGTTGAAAGATTATTCTTATTAATTTGATTAGGTCTTAAAAATTGCAGAATCTATTGTATACGATCAATTTATCTTCTAAAAAAGAATATCCACAACATTTTTATCCATTTCAGCTTAATACTATTTATTATACTGATTTTAAAGGAGTCATTTAATGAGTCGGTTAAACCAGTTCTTTGGTTCATCTATCGGCAAAAAATTTGTAATGGCAATTACAGGTATTTTACTGATATTATTTTTAATAGCACATTTAATAAATAATTTAATGTTATTCGGTGGTCCTGAATTCTTTAATGAAAATGTAATGAGATTGGATTCCATTAAACCACTGATAAGAGTTTTTGAAGTAATTTTAGCATTGATTTTTATTTACCACATTTATCATGGAATAAAATTATGGATTGAAAATAAAAAAGCTAATCCAGATAAATATGCCGTTAATGGAAGTAAGGAAAACAGTACCCTTTATTCAAGAACAATGTTCATTACAGGCAGTCTTATTTTTGTATTTCTTGTAATTCATTTATACACACTTTGGTCAAAGTATAATTTTGGCATGAATGGAAGTGAAGATTATTTTGAAGTAGTTAAGAATTTATTTTCAAATCCATTTTGGTCATTATTCTATTTTGTAATTATGATATTTATTGGTTTTCATATCAATCATGCATTCCAAAGTTCATTTCAATCGTTCGGTTGGAGTCATAAAAAATATACTCCGTTAGTTAAAAAGATTGGAACATTAATAGCTATAATATTTGCTATAGGTTTTGCATCAATCCCAATCTACTTTTATCTTATTTCTTTAGGAGGTCAGGGATGATAAAGTTAAACTCAAAAATACCGGAAGGAAAACTTTCAGAAAAGTGGACCAATCACAAATTCAATATGAAGGTGGTTAATCCAGCTAACAAAAGAAAATTTGATATTATAGTTGTAGGCACAGGACTGGCAGGTGCTTCAGCTGCTGCAACTTTAGGTGAATTAGGTTATAAAGTAAAAGCATTCACATTTCACGATTCTGCACGCAGAGCGCATTCTATTGCTGCACAGGGTGGAATTAACGCTGCTAAAAATTATC
>Ga0210044_10009488_pt1 | contig 11836 bp, 11 predicted proteins | sample CryGey13umfilter_2_FD_183959 | JGI IMG/M metagenome (GOLD analysis project Ga0210044, IMG submission 183959) | Groundwater microbial communities from aquifer in Utah, USA - Crystal Geyser 4/9/14 3 um filter (SPAdes) (version 2) | ecosystem: Environmental > Aquatic > Deep subsurface >... | reverse complement strand
TGGTCGCAATCGCAACTGCGGTGGGAATCAGTAATCGAGAAAAGAAACAGGCAAACGCCTACGATGCTTTCGGCGTATTTGCAAGGGTTTATAACATTGTCAAAGCCCGGTATGTGGAACCGGTGGATGATGTCCGCATCATGGAAGGCGCATATCGTGGAGCAGTGGAAAGCGTATTTGATCAGAACAGTTACATTCCCGCCGATATCATGGCAAAGATTCAACCCCGGTTGACCGAGAAGGGCCGGATCGGAATTCGCGTGATCAAACGTGGGGGCTATGCTCAGGTTGTCCACGTGGAGCCGGGAACTGAGGCTGAAAAAGCCGGAATCGTTGCCGGCACGATCATTCAGAAAATCAATGGAAAGTATACCTGGGACCTCTCGCTTTTCTCAATCAAGGCCATGCTCATGGGACAGGTGGGGAAACCTGTGACTCTCACATACTACTCCATGAACAAAGACAAAGATGATGACCACACTTTTCAATACAAAGAGCTGAGTCCGGCTGCGGTTTCAGTGTCCCCGCTGGAAAAGCTTTCTGCATTCCGGGTTGATTCTTTTTCCGCTGATATTGTGACTCCCTTTGACGAATACACGACTACCGCAAAACCGGCCATTCTGGATCTGCGGTATACCCAGGATCGTAACTATAAAGAGATGTTGACATTGGCGGCTTTTATCATCGGAAAAAAAGTCACCGCTACTGCCAGGCGGAAGGGAGAAACAAACACGATCTCAGCCCGGCCTGGAGAAAATTCACCGAAATTTGCTCATCCCCGTCTCTTTGTCCTCACCTCCGGGTTCACAATGAATGCCGGAGCCGTACTGGCCAATCTGTTGAAAGACCAACCCGGTATTACGCTGGTCGGTACCCGCACATCCGGAAAAGCATTTGACACTGAGGTGCTCCAACTTGATGACGGTGCCTACGTTGAGCTGGCCACTGTTTTTTACAGCCCCATCACAAAGAAAGGGCTGAAGCCCAATGTCCGTTCGTATATTGACGATTCGGAAGTCGCAGACAAAATTATGAATTTAATGAAGAAAGAGAACCCGAAGTCGAATGGCAACAAAACGGCGGCCTAATCGTTCTTCAAAAAAAGCGGCCACTTCCCCGGTGCCGATGGTTCTTCGGATTGTGCTCACCGCAATTGTGGTGATGGCGCTGGGTTCCATCACCTACCTGGCTTTTTTCTCAGGGACTGCAGTTTTGTCCACAAAGCGGGCCAGAGAACTCGTGCTGTTGTCTTTCTCGGAAGCTGGAATCCCCGCCACTGCTGTTGATAAGCACATCGGGGACAACGGGCATCCGGTCTTCCGCACTTCAATGAACCCAACGGACGCCGACCGGTTCCAGGAAATACTGAAACAGAAAATCAAGGGAAAGAATGCCTCTCTTTCAATCAAGCAATTTGGAAAGAGCCGCCTGATACTGCTGAACTCCGGAGACGAGACATATCGAATTGTTCTTGAGGGTGCAGTAAGAGAAGTTTCCACCTCCAGTATTGCGAAGAAGAAAACTCCAACCACCCACCCGGTGAAAAAGAAATCATTTCTCGAAACCCATAAGGGGCAACCCCAGGTGGCTATTATCCTGGACGATGTCGGCCTGGGGCATATGACCACTTTCGAAAAAGCACTGAGCGTCCCGTATCCCCTGACTTTCGCCATCATTCCCTTTCGAAGATATTCCCGGGAATGTGCCGCAATGGCCCGGGGGCGAGGGTTTGAAATGATGGTTCATATGCCGATGGAGCCGGACCACTACCCTGTAGAAGACCCTGGACCCGGTGCCATTTTCGAGAAAGACAGCCGGGAATTGATTGAAAAAAAGGTCCAGGCCGCCATTGATAATATTCAGTACGCAGTGGGTATGAACAATCATATGGGATCAAAGGCGACCTCCGTTCCCTTTACGATGCGGGTAGTCATGAGAAAACTGAAGACAGATAATCTCTTTTTCATTGATTCACGTACGACAGTTGATACGGTGGCCCTTGATGAGGCCAGAAGCGCCGGGGTTCCATCTTTGCCGAGAAACGTATTTCTGGACAATAGCCGTAAACCCAAAGACATTCGCAAACAACTCGAAATCGCAATAAAGGATGCACGAAAGACGGGTTATGTTATTGTAATCGGCCACAACTATCCCGAAACTGTCGGTGTGCTTGCGAAAGAGCTGCCCCTACTGGATCGGAAGGTCAATTTTGTCTATGTCAGGGAACTGGTAAATGAAGCAGGCAAGCCGGATTAAACAGCTTTTCAGGAACGCGGGTCTGGCCATCCTGGAAGTCGGAAAGGATGGCAAAGTCAACTATCTAAACCACTGCGCCACCCGTTTGCTGGGCGTATCAGAAAAAGAAGCAAAAGCCCTTCACGTCTGGGAATTTCTGAAAGAAGGTAAAGCCGAGTTTGATCGCATTATGGCAATTTTAGAGGAAAACCCGGACGGTATCCCGGACCTGCAGGTCCGCATCATCAGTAACCATATCCATTCCCTCTGGACAGAAATCTGTATTACTCCATTCTCCCTTTCAGATGGAGATACAGGCTACCTGATTTTCCTGAAAGACATCACAAAACGAAAAATAAGCGAGGAAAAGGCCCGAGAAACCACCAATATCCTGATCAATACTCTCAACGATTCCGCGGATGCCATCATGGGAATTACCCTGGAAAACACGATTTTCCTGTGGAACCGGGGTGCTGAGGATATTTTCGGCTACACATCTGAAGAAATGACCGGGAAACCCCTGGATATCCTGATACCACACGACGCCCGTGTACAGGAAGAGTTGGCTTACTTTACCAGGGAAGCCCTGGAAAAGGGTTTCATCCGGGATTATGTTACAGACCGGCTCCGAAAAGACGGCAGACGCATTACGGTAAACCTTACCCGTACCGTTGTTCGAAACACCGACGGGGATGTTGTCGGGTTTTCCGCTATTGTACGAGACATCACCCAGGAAAGGAAACTGCAGAAAAAGGCCATTCAGCACGAACGACTGTCGGTGGTGGGACAGATGGCAGCACAGGTAGCTCATGAAATCCGTAACCCGCTGAGTTCCATCATTCTCAACCTGGAGCTGGTTATAGATGAATTGGACGAACTGGAAGTAAAACGGGGTGCCGACATCCGACGCCTTCTGAAAACCGTGGACACTGAGGTTTCCCATCTCAGCAATATTACTGATGACTACCTCTCCTTTGTCCGGATGCCGGTATTCGAAATGGAGGAACTCTCCACACTGGATATTGTGAACGAGGTGGCCAGCCTGATGCGCGAATCTCTGAACCATCACAAGATCCATCTGGACCTGCTGAAAAAAGAGGTTTCCACTGTCAAGGGCGACCACAATCAACTCAGGCGAGCCGTTCTGAATGTGCTGAAAAATGCCATTGAAGCCAGTGACGAAGAAGGGATCATCCGGATCTGGTGTTCCCATTCCCGGGATCATAAATATCAGTACATTAACATTCGCGATTTCGGCCCCGGCATTCCAGAGAAAACAATGGAAAAGGTCTTTGAATTATTCTACACCACCAAGCTTACCGGCAGCGGCCTTGGGATGCACATCACACGGATGATTCTGAAGGAACATGGAGGAGGCGTGGATTTGTTTTCAAAACCGGGCAGAGGGACGTTGGTCCGGCTGAAATTGCCATTGGAGGCAAAATCATGCTGAGCTACCTGCATATCCGGGGACTGGCCATAGCAGATGACCTTGAAATTGAACTGATGCAGGGCTTCAATGTTATGACAGGAGAAACCGGAGCGGGAAAATCCATTGTGGTAGACGCCGTTGGATTACTGTCCGGTGGGCGCGCATATCGGGAAATGATTCGCACCGGCGACGACCGGGCGATTGTGGAAGGTGTTTTCACTGGTGTTTCAAAACAGGCAATGAAACGCCTGGAAGAATGGGGAATCCCCCAGACTGAAGGGGTGGAAGTCAAACGGGTCATCCATCGCGACACACCCAGCCGCGCTTTCATCAATGGCGAACTGGTCCCACTGAATCGCCTGGCAGAAATTGGTCGTGAACTGGTACAAATTCACTCCCAGAATGACCAGCAGCTCCTGCTGCAACCGGAAAATCATCTGGGGTTTCTGGATGCCTTTGCAGGCACCGGGGAAGAGCTGGCAAACCTGGCTACCCTAACCAGGCGCGTCACAGCGGCCAAAAAGGCGTATCGTTCTCTTCTTCTGGATGAAAAGGAAAAGAATCAGGAAATGGACATGCTCCGGTTTCAAATCCGGGAAATCGAAACGGTCGACCTGAAACCGGAGGAACTGGACACGCTGATGGAAAGAAAATCCTTCCTGAAAAATTCCACGCGAATCAAGGAAGCCCTGGAAGAAATAGAGGCCTTGTTCCACGATGAAGAGAAGGACGGCCTGGTAAACGGGCTCGTTCATCTGGCGGGCCATGTAGAGAGAATTGCCCCCCTTCAGTCCCGTTTCCAACCCTATCTGGAACCATTGAAAAATACCATAACTCTGATTTCGGAACTGGAACAGGACATTTCAGAAATGGGAATGGAAATGCAGGAAAGCGGCATGTCCCTTGACGACATTGAATCTCGCCTGGTAGAAATTGAGCGGCTTCAGGGGAAATATGGAGACAGCTACGATGAGATTGTTGCCCATTTGCAGAAATGCCGAGACAGGTTAAGCGACCTGGAAGAGCTGGCATTCCGAGTGAAGGAACAGGGACAGGAACTATTTGCCACCCATCTGGAGTGGTGGGATTCAGCAAACCACCTGTCTGAAACCCGGAAGAAAGCCGCAACCGGTTTCGCAGAGAAACTGAAAGGCGAACTGGCTGCGCTGGCCATGCCGGACGTAAAAATTCAATTCCTCTTCAACATCAACGAGAATCCAGGGACCTCCCTGGATGCAGTCCTGTCATTCTCACATGGAGAAACCGGATTGGATCGCGCCGAACTGCTGATTTCTCCCAACGTGGGGGAAGAATTGAAGCCTCTGGCAAAAGTTGCGTCCGGTGGTGAAATCGCCCGCATCATGCTGGCAATCAAAGTAGTCTCGGCTGGAGAAGACGATGCGATTACCGCGGTATTCGATGAAGTCGATGCCGGGATCGGCGGGCAAGCAGCCGTCTCCCTTGCCGCCAAGCTCAACAAACTGTCCAATAGCCGACAGGTATTGTGTGTGACACATCTTGGACAGGTAGCTGCAGCTGCCAGCTGTCATTTTTCCGTATTAAAAACGGTGGTTGAAGGTCGTACCCGCACAATGGTACAATTTCTATCAAAAGAACAGCGTCTTCAGGAAATCGCGCGGATGACCGGCGGCCGCGAGATTACAGAGACTTCTTTAAAACACGCCGCTGAACTGATTGGGGGAAACAATGAGTAAGAAAGTGCTTGGCTTCTTTCTGATTCTGCTTTTGATTATCGTTCCACTCCTCGTTCTGGGCCTGAAACGGGTGGACCGGGGGGAGATTGGTGTAAAGACACGCCTGTTCCCCATCACCGGACACAAGGGTATTGAAGAAACTGCCTTGAAACCAGGTCTTTATGTAATTCTGCCATTTGCTGAAAAGCTGGACATCTTTTCGGGCCGGATTCAGAAGCTGGAGCTGACATCCATACCGGGACATGGGGACCGCAACAACAACGATAACGTGGACATTCAAACCAGTGACGGAACCACGATCTACGTGGATGCCACACTGCTGTTCCGGGTCATGCCTTCCGGTGCCGCCCGATTGTTGTCCACACTTGGACACGACTTCCTGCACAGAAAGATCAGACCGGAGTTTATTGCGGTTCTGAAATACAAGCTGGGTGAACTCAACGCGGAAGGATTTTACAACGCTGAGCGGCGTGAAACAAAGCTGAAGGATGCACTATCCGAATTCAATCGACGGGTCCGGTCCAATGGTATTGAAGCTGTCCAGGTATTGATCCGTGATTTCCATTACCAGCCGGAATATGAAAAGGCAATCGAAAACCGAAAACTGGCAGACCAGACCACTCTGTTGAACCAGTCGCGGTCGGCGTCCAGCAAAGAGGCAGCTGAAGCTGCCCGGATACAGGCAAAAGGAATCGCCATGGCGAAGGTGGAAATCGCCAGGGGCGACACTGAGGCTCAAAAGATCCGTGCGGATGCAAGCCTTTACCTGGAATTGAAAAAGGCGGAAGCCGACCAGTTGGTCCAAACGGCAAAAGCGAAGGGTGATGCGCTGATTGCAAACGCCATGGCTGGACCGGGTGGGCAACGAATCGTCGCGTTGCAGATGGCAGATGTGCTGAAAGGACTGGACAAGATTGTTGTCCAATCCGGAGGCAAACAGGGAGTAAATCCATTGGATCTGAAGTCCCTTCTCAAAATGACAGGGGTGGAAAAATGAAACGCATGGCCATTCTTTTCCCCGGGTTGCTGATGCTCCTTTTCACCATGAGCTGCGCAAAAGTGGATACCAACGAAGTCGGGGTTAAGACCACATACTTCTCGTTCACCGGGAATACCGGCGTAAATGAGGAAGCGTACGGCACCGGCTATCATATTTACATTCCGCCTTTCACCGGATTCAGTATCCTGAATAAAACGGAACAGAAACTGGAGATGACGAAAAGAACCGGTGAAGGTTCCAGGCCCCACGCGGACGACCTGAAATTGAAAACTTCAGATGGAAACAACTTGTGGGTCGATATCACCGTAAGCTGGCGGGTCAATCCTAAAAAGGCATGGCTCACGGTCAGAAATGTGGGAGAAACAGTTCCGGAAATTGAAGAAACTGCAGTACGCCCCATTACCCGAGGTATCCTCCGTTATGCGCTGGGCAAACTCTCCTCCGAGGAGTTCTACGATGCCGCCAAAAGAGAAGGCCAGGTAGTGGAAGGGAAAAAACTGCTGGAAAAGGCTTTCTCTCCGCTGGGTATTGAGGTGACCGATGTGCTGGTAAATGACTACCGTTTTGCCCCTGACTACCAGAAAGCAATTGAGGATCGGAAACTGTATGACCAGAAAGCGCAGGAATATGCCTCCCTTACCGAAGCCGCAAGGGAAGACGTCAAACGAAGAGTTTTTGACGCCAGCGCGGATGCCAATCGTGTAATTGAAGATGCCAAGGGTGAAATGGACCAGGCAAAACTCAAGGGCGACGCGCTCCTTTATGCCGCGCAAAAACAGGCAGAGGCCGCTCTGGCACAAAAAAAGGCAACCGCAGCCGCTTTGACCCATCTCAATCAGGCATTGGCGGGAAGCGGCGGATCCAACGTAGTAGCCAAGCGCCTGGCCGATGCCCTGAAAGGGAAGAAAATCTCCATCGTCCCGATGTCAGACAATGGAACCCTTTCCATGATTGACATCAATCGCTTTCTTGAAAACATGGCGGCAGCAAAAGTAATCAAGAAAACCGATACAACAAAACCGGAAGTAAAAGCACAACCGGAAAAAGAGACTGCGACGCCAGCAGAGGAAAAGAAGAAATGATCCGAGAAGAATCTGCCGGGAGAAAACAATGAGGACGGCAGTTTATCCCGGCACCTTTGACCCGATAACAAACGGTCACCTGGACATTATTTTCAGAGGAATGAAACTCTTCGATCACGTAATTGTCGCGGTCCTTGTCAACCGGGAAAAAGACACCATGTTCACCGTAGGAGAACGAATGGAAATGATTGCCAAAGCCACACGGGATGTTCCTCCCGGCCGAATTGAGATAACCAGTTTTGGTGGATTACTGGTAAACTATGTTCGGGAAAGCGGCGCGGACGCCATTTTACGTGGGATTCGGGCAATTTCCGATTTTGAGTATGAGTTCCAGATGGCATTGATGAATCGAAAGCTGTTGAAGCAAGTGGACACCGTGTTCATGATGCCGGACGAACGATATTCCTACCTATCATCCAAACTGGTACGGGAAGTGGCCAGTTTCGGTGGAGATGTTTCTGTTTTTGTCCCGGACTTTGTGGAGAAATGCTTGAAAACCAAATGCGAAGGGAGGCCTCATGTTTGATATTCTTGCAATGATAAAAAGCGCAGGCCCTGTCTCACAACTGGTCATGGTCCTCCTGCTCGTTCTGTCCCTGGGCTCCTGGAAGGTTATAATTCAAAAGAGTTTCCAGATTCGGCGGGCCAAACGTCATTCCAACTCTTTCCTGAACCTCTTTCGCAATTCAAACAAATTCCTGGAGGTCAAGGAGGCCTGCCGGGATCATCTCTACAGCCCGGAGGCCGGTCTGTTTCTGGCCGGATTCAGTGAACTGAACTATCAGCTCAAGTACCAGAACCCCGGCGATCCGGGAAAGCCAAAGATTCGCAACCTGGAAGCCATCGCGCGGGTGCTGGATCGGGCCAAGATTGTGGAAGTCGGCCGATTTGAAAAAACACTGAATTTTCTGGCTACAACCGCAGGTGCAGCCCCGTTTGTCGGTCTCTTTGGAACAGTCTGGGGCGTCATCGATGCATTCCAGCGTATCGGGGTCCAGAAAACCGCATCGCTGGTGGCCGTGGCCCCTGGAATATCAGAAGCCTTGATTGCCACGGCGGCAGGACTGGCAGTCGCAATTCCAGCACTCTGGGGCTACAACCACTATGTCAACAAGATTCGCTCTCTCTCCGCTGAAATTGAAGATTTCACCCTGGAATTTCTTGGTATTGTAGAACGGAACTTCAGTTAAATGGGAGGCAATATTCGGCAATCCGGTGAACATCGCGGACTGGCTGAAATTAACGTCACCCCCCTTGTGGACGTTATTCTGGTTCTTCTCATCATCTTTATGGTTTCCGCGCCCATGATGCAAAGCGGAATTGATGTCAATCTCCCGGAAACCACCACCGGCGCGGCCCTGGAAGAGCAACGGGTTGTCATAACTCTCACAGCGGACAAAAAACTCTATATAAACAACGACATTATTCATCCGGAACTCTTCGCCGACCGGATGACAAAACTTGCCACCCTGAAAAAAGAAGTTTTCCTCAAGGCAGACAAAACCCTGCCCTATGGAGAGGTTATCCGCCTCATCGGAAGACTGAAAAAGGCGGGCATCGAGAACGTTGCCCTTGTCACCCTCCCGGTGGAGGAAGAAGAAAATGGCCCGGATCGGAATTAACATCATCATAGAAAAACGCAAAACGCTGGAGAACGGCAACCGCAAGTTTTCCGCCATTTCCGTTTTGCTCCACATTGTCGTGGGGTTGGTGATAGTAATCGGGGTAATGTCGGCCCGCAGTCGCGCACTCCACGAACCGAAAGTCTACAGGGTATCCATCGCCACCCTTGCGTCGGAGGCCAACTCCAACATGGAACCGTCTAAAACCAAGGCCGTTACTGAAAATCCCATACCAAAGTCCTCTGTAAAGCCACCGAAAAAACCGATTGAAAAACCCGTGGTCACGCCAAAAGCTCCCAAGAAAACAATCAAGAAAACTGCAGTCGGAGTGAATACCAATAAACCTAAAAAGAAAACAACACCGAAGCCTGCTCCCCGTCAGGAAGACACGATACAAGCCCCGGCCCGTGGTAGCTCGAAACGGGTAGGATTCAGTACACAGAGCTCTGTGGTGGATCTGGATGGAGCAAATTTCGAATATGCCTACTACCTGTCCATCGTCCAGGATCGCGTCGGCTCCAACTGGGTGCGCACATACATCGGGAAAGGAAAAGTAAAGATCTATTTTCGAATCAACCGGGATGGAAGTATTGTCGGCGCCATGATCGAGGAATCCAGTGGGGATGTCGGTCTGGATAGAGTGGCGCTACGTGCAATAACCGCCTCCAGCCCCCTACCTCCGCTGCCGGAAGGATATGAGGGGAATAGTCTTGGAATTCATATCTGGTTCAATTACGAGGAGTAATCATGAAACACATACCCATTGCATTGATACTGTTGTTCAGCATCTCAGTTTTTGCCCAACAGGAATTTGAACTGACCCTGTCCACCAAAGGGTTGGATCTCATTGAAATCGGTATAGCCGGTTTTACCGGAAACGGCGCCGATGCGGCAACAATGGAGATTTCACGAAAACTTCTCTCCCGAGACCTCCAACTTACCGGTGTTTTCCACGTAATACCTGAAAAGAATATGGCACTGGTCCCTTCTCCCGACTCACCCGAAAATGTAAAAAACTGCGAAGCCTTTCTCTCTGTCGGCGCCAAGATTCTGGTGACCGGCGAAATCCGGGCAGAAGAGGGTGGACAGCTCCTGTTCACCGGTGTTGTTACTGACACCAAAACCTGCAAGAAAATCGTCACCAGACGCTACCGGGGTGAAACCGCCCTCCTGAAAAAATTGATCCATTCCTTTGCCGACGATGTTATCTTCGTCTTCACCGGGAAAAGGGGCATTACCAACTCCCGGATCGCGTTTGTTTCCGACCGAACAGGACACCGGGAAGTTTATATCATGGATTACAATGGAGATGATTTGAGACAGCTCACCAAAATCGGAAGTGACACGATTTTCCCCGCCGTATCACATGATCGGAAACGCATCGCCTTTACATCCTATCGCAACCACAACCCCGATCTTTTCCTGATGACAGTGGGGCAGGGAATTCAGACCATCTACCACGCCGAGGGCATCGGCTCCACCCCGGACTTCTCCCCGGACGGTAAGTGGCTGCTGTTCAGTGCATCCAAAGACGGGAACACTGATATTTATATCTACAACATTGACAAGCAGACAACAAACCGTCTGACCCATCACATTGCCATCGATACTTCTCCGCGATTCTCTCCCAACGGAAAAGAAATTGTTTTCACCTCGGACCGCTATGGTGCGCCGCGCATCTACGCCATGGATCGGGATGGCCTCAATATTCGACGGCTCAACACCCAGGGTTCCTACAATGACTCTCCGGTCTGGTCTCCCGACGGCAGCCGCATCGCCTACGTGGCCATGTACAACAACAAATTTGACATCTTTATTTACAACATTGCAGAAAACAAAAATATTCGTCTCACCAACGGGAATGGGTCCAGCGAATATCCATCATGGTCCCCGGATGGTCGCCGAATCGTCTTTTCCTCCAGCCGCACCGGATCCTGGCAGCTAGTTTCAATGAACATCAATGGCAGCGGCCTGATTCAGCTCACAAATGAAGGGAACAATACGTGCCCCTTCTGGGTCAAGTAAGAAGAGATTCGTGGTGGCTTCGATGCCACCACCGTGAATGGTGAATAGTGAATCGTTGATAGTCAAAAAGCATGGATTCGCCTTTCCTGCCTTCTACTTAAACTTCTGTGCTCTGCGAGTGAACCGTCACAGGGAAGTCAGGACTTCAGAAAGGTCGCCAATGGCCCAATGCAATCGGGATTTCGCAATCATGCGAATCAAGCCATATAAAATCTTACCGGGAAGGAGAAGATTTCATGGCAGGCGAACGACTGGAACATGCCCTGAAACGATACCGGAAACTCTCCCGAATCGAATGCATGCAACGAAAACCCGTCAGGCAACCTGTTTCCGAATCAGAACCCGCTTCCATTCATAGCGCCCCGCTGGGCGCTATGAATGGCACATTGTAGGCACCGCATGAAGCACACTCAGGGTAAGCTGCCGGATGACCCTACAGGGACCACTTCGGTAAGAAAGTTAAATGGCTTGACAGGCTGTGTGAACCGACCCCATCTCCGATTCTAATGGGCGTTGGGCCAGCAGTGACATTGTCGACCGGGTCCTTACACCCGAATTGAGGGAACTGTACGAATTGTCCACTCCCAATGGCTTAGCGGCTCGCATCCTGCCGGGAACTAATGGTAAAATAGCTGTAATTGGCAGAGACCAGAAATACGTGGATGCATATGCGAATGCATTGCGCTCCCAAGGATATGAAGTGGAAACTTTTACGAATGCACCGG
>Ga0210044_10009486_pt1 | contig 11836 bp, 12 predicted proteins | sample CryGey13umfilter_2_FD_183959 | JGI IMG/M metagenome (GOLD analysis project Ga0210044, IMG submission 183959) | Groundwater microbial communities from aquifer in Utah, USA - Crystal Geyser 4/9/14 3 um filter (SPAdes) (version 2) | ecosystem: Environmental > Aquatic > Deep subsurface >... | reverse complement strand
GTGTTTTTCTATATTCACACTTACTACTCTCAAAAAAGGTAAGTTCAATAACTCTTCATATAATTGTAAATTATCCATAATCAAAATTACGACTTTTTAACCGTTCCACAAAAATTGTCAGATAACCAATTTAGTTTTGCTTTTTTTACTTCTGTGAGTTTTACTTGGGTAGGTCTTACTTCGTAGGGTTTTGCCTTCTCTTCTGTACTGCTTTCTGAACCTTTTTCTTTATCAGAAACAGCCTGTGAACTACAAGAAATGCAAATTAAAGACACTACAAACCAAATACTTACATAAGAGAAGTGTTTATTTATTAGAATAGTCCAATATATATAAAATCCTATTGATGAGAGCTAGATGAGCTTTTATTTAAAGCACAAAACTACTCTATTTAGTATGCAAAAACCAAATTTTGAGTAATAAAAATGAATATATTTACATTTTTCACCCAAAAATCATAAAATAAGTTAAAAACTTGCAATCGATTAGAATTTTTTCAAAAAAAAAAAAAATACCTTTAAGCCGTCTTAAAAATAAAACAAATTTTATTTTTTTTATCATTAACCCTTTAAATTTTTAGGAATATGAAAAAGTTTTTGTTAGGTTTGGTTTTTATTTTTAGCCTTTCCTTAACTGCTAGTGTAGCTCAAGATTATATTGATTTTGATGGAGATGGTAGTGGAGGGAGTTCTTGTTTTAATGGAAAGATTAAAACAAATAATCGTACAGGATTAAAATATTGTGCAGGGATAGGTAAAGAATGCATGAGATAAATGCCATCAAATTTAATTATACAGTAACAGAAGAAAGTTGATTTTAACAATTAACTTTCTTCTTATTCAAAAATAAAAAATGAAAATAAAAAATTTGTACTTATTTCTAATATTTCTATTATTATGGGCTTGTGCGATTAGAGAATCAACTAATAATACAACAGAAACCTCTGAAATTACAACTAATGTTAAAATAATAAATCAAATATCTATTCCTTGTGATACTCTACCTTACAACTTTGAATATAGTTCTATACTTAAAAAAGATAATGAATTATATTTTGTAGGACTAGATGAATCTACAAATGCACTATATTTCTATTCTATAACTAGTCAAAAATTCTCTTATAAAATTCAAAAATCAAAAGAAGGAAGTGATAAAGTTATTATTAAGGATTTTTATATTCATACTCAAGATTCTATTTTTTTACTTGATCATTACGGTAAAAAAGTACAATTAATAGATAGTAAAGGAAAAATTATCAATAATTTGAAATTTAAAAATGAGCAAAACAGAAATGTCGTGGAAGCTCTGTCAAGTAAAAGAATGGCTTTTTTTGGTAAATCAAACAGAATGATTTTGCCCTCCTTCGTAGAAATTGAAGATACAAAAAATGAATTTTATGAACATGGCTTTAGCAGCCTATTTGCAATGACAAAGGACTCTCTATTATTATTAACTGAAATTGGTAGGTATCCAAAGGAATACATACCTATTGAAAACAGTTACTACTATTCTACTTATCCAGATATGATAAAATATGGACATAAGCTCATATTGAATTTTAGTAATCATCATACTCTTTTTACTATTGATATGGAAAACAAAATGAATAAAATTATTGAATGGAAAAGTAATTATTTGAAAGAAGATTTTGAAAGATTGTCATTAGACAATGATATTCAACAAGCTAGTAACTATATTTCTACAAATGGTTTCTATACTAGGATTACAGTAGATGAGGAAACAGAAACACTATACAGAATAGTCAAACATACACAACCTCTGAAAAATGTAGAAGGCAAACTCAATCAATATTTAGAATGTGGCTTTTCTATTATATATGGAAAACTAGACGAACCAAATCCGAAAGAGGTTTTACTGGAAAAAGGAAAATATGTTCCTTATGTAGTACATAGCATAGGAAATAATCAGTTGCTGATTAGCTTAGAAAATCCTTTTAATCCGAATAACGAGGAAAATAAATTGCAGTTTGAAATTATAGAATTGAAATAAGTATGAATAAAATAATTCTATATTTTGTCTTGTTATTAGCTTGCTTTTCCTGCTCTCAAGAGAAATTATACAACTATCAAAATGATTTTGAACTATATTTGAAAGAAATTCATCATCTCAAAGAAAGTGATTTTGAAGAAACTATTTTTTATGTTTTAGATGTAGAAAGTTGTAGTTGTTCAGAGTTGAATTTCAAATCACTTTCTATGTTGCTGACTTCTAAAAATGTAGTGTTAGTAATTATTGGAACGTCTAAGATTTGGGAACACTATAAACCAAAGCTAAATTATTTTACTATTTTGGAAGATGTAAAAAGTGAAATACGTAGATATGAGACAGGATTAGGAAAACCTTTACTTCTTCATTACAAAAATCAAGAAATCATTTATTATCAAAATGTAACTGACCAAGAAATAGCAAAAGCAAGTGCTTATATTTTGAATCCTAATTAACTTAAAAGTTAGTTAGGATTTTTTTTTAGAGAATTTCAACTACTCAAAACAGATTTTTAATCAATTTATAAAATAAGTATAAAAAAGAACGTTATTTTTAAGTAACTTATATTCTTTCTGACTTTGTATTACTATTTGTGCAAATCGACATTTTACTCAAGTCTATGTATCAAACCATCGAAATTTATAAAGAAGTAGTCATTCAGATTGCTACACCCAAAGGCTCTGGAACAGGGTTTTATCTTCGTAATCATAATATTATTGTTACCAATCATCACGTTGTGGAAGGTTGTGCAGAGGTGGCAATAAGTGGAAAAAATGTTCCCAAACAACTGGCAGAGGTTTGTTTTACAGATACTCGCTTGGATTTGGCTTTTTTAGTTGCACCCAATTCAGAAGCAGAAATAAAAATGCCAACTATCAATTATTCACAAGAAATTCTGAGAGATGGAGAACCTATTGTAGCCATCGGACATCCTTATGGTCTCAAATACACAACTACACAGGGAATAATTTCGAAAGCAAAACGACTACATAATGGCATAAATTACATTCAAGTAGATGCAGCCATCAATCCCGGTAATAGTGGAGGTCCTTTAGTGGATAATTTGGGAAGAGTAATTGGAGTAAATACCTTTATTCATAGAGAAGGCAATGATTTGGGTTTTGCACTGCCCTCTAATTATTTGGAGGAAACGTTGAATGATTTTGAGAAATTTGAAAGAGAAAAAGCTGTTCGTTGTGGTTCTTGTACGAATGTTGTTTTGCTTCCCAAAATTCAAAATTCGTATTGTCCTTCTTGTGGTTCGAAGGTGGTTGATTTTACAAAAGAAGTTTATACACCTGTCGGAATTGCTCATTTGATAGAAGAACTAATTACAAAATTAGGCAAAAATGCAAGCCTTGCTCGTGCTGGTGCAAACCGTTGGGAAATGGTAGAAGGAAGTGCAACGATTAATCTTTCTTACAATCCTGAAAGTGGTTATATTTTTGGCGATGCGTATTTGTGTAATCTTCCTAAAGATAATATTGGCGATACTTATGCTTTTTTATTGCAGCAAAACCATTCTTTAAAAGGACTTCGTTTTAGTGTAAATGGACAAGATATAATTCTTTCTTTTTCTATTTTTGGACAATATCTAAAACTTCAAACAGCCGTAGATTTAGTTAAAAATCTATTAGAAAGAGCCGATTATTTTGATAATGTTTTAGTCAATGAATACGGTGCTACTTGGAGAAAACAGGAAGAATGGTAGGATTTTAATGAATAACTTAATTCAAAGTATGAAGTTTTTACAGATAATAATATTATTTTTTCTTTTTACAATTTCTCAACTAGCTTTTAGCCAAACTAGTGATATAAATTTTAAAGAGTTAATTCGTCCTGATTTTACTGATTTTGAAGGTTATGGTCGTAACTTTTCTTTTCTTAAAAATCGTACTACACAAACAGGTTGAAAAATTGAATATTTTGTAAAAAATGACAGTACAAAATATGAAGATATTTACATTTCTTTTCAAAAAAATGAGATTAGAAAAATATACTTATGTCCTAATGTTTTGAAATATAGAACCTACTTTACTCCAACATTTTCCCAAGAAACAGAAGATTATATTTATTTTGAATACGGTTGTGCAACAGATTGTGGTGGAGTATTAGCGTTTTCAAAGAATAATTATACTTTTGATACTTTTAATAGAATAATAGAACTAGACTTGAACTTGGATTTATTAGTTTTGATGACAGATAACGCTTCCCACGTTCAAACAGAATATTTTGAGTTTGAGATAATTGATTTAGCGAGAAAGAAAAATTATCTGGTTTCTTTTGAGAACATTTGTCGTGGAGTATATATGCAGAATTGTATAAAAGAAGTCATTTTTTCAAAACAAGAAAGCATAGTAAAACTACTTTTATCAGATAAAGAATGGACAAAAGAAACAGAGCAAATTAGAATTATAAAACTAGAATAAGGTTAGTTGATAATTTTTTTGATACTGAAGTTGTTTAAGAATAGATTTTATAAGGTATTCGTTGGTGTCGCCACGCTAAAACACCAACAAAGGTTTTCAATTTATAATTTATAATTTATAACTTATCAATTACAATTTACTACTTATCTCATCATTTAGCATTCACAATTTCATTAAGTATCCCATCCCACAAATCAATTCTTTTTTGAAGGGCAATTTTACTGATTGCTATGGCATCATTCCATTTTGTTTCATCATCGCCACAAAGTTCTTTTATCATTTGGATTGACATGTGAGAATGGTGGTCGCCATCCAGTTCGATATGACGGTCAAAATAATATACCAGTTTTTTGATACTTTCAGCATCGTGAGAAGACTTTGCTTTCATATCTCTCAAAATAGAAGTAAACATATCAGGAATCAAATCTTCTCTTCCAAACGTAAAAACGACAGCTATTTTATGCGCTTTTTTGGTTTCAATAACATCAAAAGAAAATGAAACAAATTCTTTGATAGAAGTGGCAATATCAATCTGAGAAAGAGCCGTTCTGACACTTTTCCATTCCTTCAAAAGTTGTATCAAATAGGTAATTTTGGAAATATCAGCTTTACAGTCATTCATTGCCTCAATGTAGAGTTCGAAATGACTTTTTGCATTTCCGTTCTCATCTTGGTCGGTTTCTTCTGCCAAAACAATTTCATTGATAAGACGACGTGTAAGAGGATTTCCCTTTGGAATCCAAGGCACTTGAACACAAGTAAGTTCGTTTTGAAGTGATTTGAGAAGCGACATAAAATCCCAAACAGCAAAAACATGATGTTCTAAAAAAATCTTTAAATCTTTTATTGAGCTAATGTTTTGATATACTTTATGATGCAAAAGTTGTTGGCGCAAAGGCTCTATTTCTGTTCTTAACTTTTGAATATGTGCGTTTTGTTTGTCTTCTAGTGTTTGAATATCTGTTTTGGTGTTAGTCATTCTATTTTGCGAAGCTGTTTTATATAAACAAGGTAAAAAAGTGTCTATTTTTGGTTTAAACTATTTTGAGACAGGATTTTGTTTGAGAGACGAAATACTACTACTACAAATTCTATTTTTGGAAAGATGTTTGAAACTTTCTTTCTTTAACATTTAATTTTTATCTTAGACTAAAGTTTAAGGTACGTTTTTCTCAGCCTACAAGCTAAGCTACATTTGCTTTTCATTACAAAATTAAAAAAACTAGCTCACTTTTACCCTAATGCTTCTCCAATTATCGATATAACTATGAAACTAAACCTACGTTTTCTGTTCGTTTTTTTACTTATTAGTGCTTTTTCTGTGTTTTTTTTATCGTCTTCTTCTTTTGCTCAAAAAAAACAAGTTCCTCAAACTACTCGTCTTTTATTTGTACTTGATGCAAGTGGAAGCATGAATTCGGCTTGGGAAGGCGATACACGTATAAATATTGCTCGTCAGATTTTGTCTGATATGATAGATTCGATTGCAAATGTACCTTATGTGGAGGTTGCGATGCGTGTCTATGGACATCAATTTAATTTTAAACAAAAAAATTGCCAAGATTCTAAACTAGAAGTTGCTTTTGGTTCTAGAAACAATGATAAAATAAGAACTATGCTTGATGGATTGCAGCCCAAAGGAACAACTCCGATTGCCTATTCATTAGAACAAGCCACAAAAGATTTTCCAAATGACGGAAAAGATACTAGAAATGTAATTGTCATGATAACTGACGGAATAGAAGCCTGTGATGGCGACCCTTGTGCAATTTCAAGAGGTTTGCAAGAAAAAGGAATATTTTTAAAACCTTTTATTGTGGGAATGGGAATAGAACCCAAATATGCAAAAGTATTTGATTGTATGGGACGTTTTTTTAATGCCAAAACATCAAGACAATTTAAGGGATTTTTGCAAGAAGTAGTCAAACAAACACTAGGAAAAACTACTGTAACGGTTGAACTTTTAGACGATAAAAAACAACCTAAAGAAGCCAACGTCCATATGGCTTTTATCGACCAAGTAACTAAAAAAGCTCGTTATAATTTGGTTCATTTTAGAGATAAAGGAGGCAAAACGGATGAGCTTGATATTGATGCCATTCCTACGTATGATTTGATTGTCTATACTACGCCACCGATTGTACAAAAAAATGTAGAAATTATTGGAGGAAGACACAACGTAATCAAGGTAATGACTCCACAAGGAAAATTAAATATCGAACAAAAAGGCTCTTTAGATTACTCCACAGGACATAGTGCCATTGTACAGAAAAAAGGAAGTAGCGAAATTTTGGTTAATCAACAAGTCAATGAACCTCATAATTATTTGATTGGAAACTACAGAGTGGAAGTTTTGACACGCCCAACAACTGTTTTTGAAAATGTTCAAATCAATCAAAGTAGAATGACAACCTTGAAAGTAAAAACACCAGGGGTAGTTACAATTTTGAACAAACTCTCAGGTTATGGAAGTGTGTATGTTGTAAAAAAAGATGGAAGTGAAGAATGGGTTATGAACCTACCTGAAAAAGGAATTCCACGTACAAACTTTGCTCTCCAACCAGGGCGTTATCGCTTTGTTTTTCGTTCTTCGGAAGCCAATGATAGCTCTTACTCAAAAAGTGTATTCTTTGTTCTTAGCGAAGGAGGAGCATATACATTGGATATTTTGAGATTGTAATTCCATTGTAAGATTTTTAATATTCTTATAAATAATAGCTTGAATTTTTCATTTTTAAAGTTTGAGCTATGATTATAATTAGTTGAAATAATTACTATTAGAAATCAACATGAGTGACATTTTAAAAAAGGCAAATCCTCACCAAATTTTATTCTGTGCAAATGTCTTTTTTCCATAAAGTAGGGTTTGCAAACCCTACTTTATGGAAAAAAGCAAACTATTATTTTGTCAAAAACTGGTCAATTTACAAAATTTGAAAAATGTCACTCATATTAAGAAATCAAAAAATAGTTTTTAAATTACTAACTTGTAAAATTAAAATAAACTCTACTTCTACTTACTTAACTGCTTTATATTTTTTAGCTCTACTATGAAAAAATGGCTTTTGCTGCTATTTTTGGGATTTATAACGCTTACTTTTTCGTTTGCTCAAGTAAATAAAGCAGATAAAGAGTGGAATGAAACTGAGTTGATTTTTCTGTCTTCAGTAGAAGATATGAAACCGTATGACAAATTGATTCTTTTACTTAAAGATGGAGAAAATGAGTTAAATCAAAAACGGATTAGTTTGCTACAACAAAAAGTTAAGGATACTTCTGATACAGTCATAAAAATACGAATGTACTGGCTAGAAGCTCATGTTTTTGAAGATATTGGAAAGCGTGGAATTGCCCTAGAACGAAATCTTAGAGCATACAAATTAGCTAAAGATACTAATCTACTTAGAGAACGTGCCTTTTCTGCTAAATTTTTGGCAGGTAATTATATCAAACTTGGCTTAAAAGAACAAGCCATTATTTATGCCTTAGATGCTTCACAAATTTTCACAAAAATAGATGATAAATTCAATAAAGTAATTTTGCTTTATACCATAGGAGATATTTACTATAGTGTAGAAAATTATACAGAGGCTATAAAAAACTATAGTTATGGGTATAATTATGCTGTCAAAAATAATTTTTTGTGGGAACAACGCTATACAGCTAATAATTTGGGTGTCGCATACAGACAATTAGAGAAATTAGATTCTTCCCTTTATTATTATAGAATTGCCAAACAAATTGCTACACAAATGCAGGATACAATCGCATTAGCTTTAGCTACTGGAAATATTGGCGAAATTCTTTACAAGAAAAAAAATTACGGACAGGCTATTTATTTATTGGAAGAAGATGCGCAATTAAGCAATCAATACAAAAATTGGAGTAGTGCTGCCAATGCACTTGTCTTGTTAGGGCGAATTTACAGAGAAAGAAAGAACATCTCACGCTCTAGTTTTTATTTGGATAGTGCTTATAAAGTTGCTTCTCAAAATAAATTAAACAAAACAATGGCTTCTGTTTATGAAGAACAAGCGAAATTATTTGTAGAAAAAGATAGTTTCAAAATAGCTCTTTATTTAGAACGAAAAGCCAAACTAATTCGTGATTCTATTACACATCGTGAAATAGCTATCAATCTAGCAGCCATACAATCAGCCTTTGAAAACGGACAAGCACTTGCACAAGTAAAAATTTTAGAGAAGGAAAATGAAAATAAGCAAATCATAATCTTTGCAACCACTATCGGACTTTTTGCAGCCATATTTTTTCTAACACTTCTAATCTATCAAAATCAACAAAAAAAGCAACTTAATAAAAAACTGATAGAAAAAAATAAAGAAACTGCAAAGCAAAATATACAATTAATTACACAAAAAGAAAAAATTGCAGCTCTTAATCTTAACCTAAACCAGAAAGTAGAACAACGAACACAAGAATTAGAAAAAAGTGTAGAAAATTTGGCAGAAGTGAGACACGAACTAGATACTTTTATGTACAGAGCTTCTCATGATTTGCGTGCGCCTTTAGTACGTTTGGAAGGACTAAGTAATCTTTTGAAAATGGCCACAAAAGGACTAGAAAAGGATAGCAATATGCAGTATATCTACGAAGTTCATACCTATATAGAGCTATTTGATGCAACTCTCAAACAAATGGACACGATGCTCAGAAGGCTAATGCAGCTTCATGATTTGATAGAAGAAGACTTGTTTTTTACAGAAATAGATAATTTACAATTATTTGTAGAAGAGGCAAAAACAGCAGCTTATGATTATGCTTCTAACGGAATTTCTATCAAAACAAAAATGGAAGTACACTCGCCTCTTATTACAGATAAAAAATGGCTGCGTCTGATTATTATTAACTTGCTTCGAAACTCACTTATCTATCATAATCTGAATAACCAACCAGTCATTGAGCTTTTTATTAAAGTAGAAAAAGAACAAGTTTTAATAGAAGTAAATGATAATGGAGAGGGAATTCCTGCTGATTTATTAGGTTCTGTTTTTAATATGTTTGTTCGTTCTTCTGAACGTTCGATAGGAAGTGGTTTGGGACTTTATCTAGTCAAAAAAGCTGTAAATAAGCTAGAAGGAAGTGTTTTTTGTAATTCTACACCTTTTACACAAACTACTTTTTCTGTCTATATTCCAAATCAAAGTGCTGTTAGTCCGAATACTACAAAAGGAAATGATGTAAATGAAGTTTTTGTTTTTGCTTAAAAAAAACGGATTCAAACATCACTGCTTGAATCCATTTTGTTTTAAAAATCAAATTCAGAATTAATCATTAAATTCTACAAATTGATTTGATTTTTCGTGCCACTCTAAACCGTATTTATTCAAATCTTCCATAAATGGATCTGGATTAAATTCTTCCACATTATAAACGCCTGCCTTCATCCATTTTCCTTCCAACATCATTTTTGCGCCTATCATTGCAGGTACGCCTGTTGTATAAGAAACAGCTTGCGCTCCAATTTCTTTGTAGGTTTTGGCGTGGTCGCAGTTGTTATAAATGAAAAAATAAGCAGGTTTTCCGTCTTTTGTACCTCTGATATGACAACCAATAGAAGTTTGTCCTTCATAGTTTTCTCCCAAAGAAGAAGGTTCAGGCAAAACAGCTTTCAAAAACTGAAGAGGAACAATTTTTTGTCCTTGGTATTCTACTTCATCAATTCTAGTCATTCCGACATTTTCCAAAACTCTCAAATGAGTAATATATTCATCTGAAAAAGTCATCCAAAATCTAGCTCTTTTGAGTGACGGAAAGTTTTTGGTAAGTGATTCTAATTCTTCGTGATACAACATAAATGATTTTTTAGGTCCTACTTCTGGATAATTAATCATTCTATTTACTTCTAAAGGCTCTGTTTCTTTCCAATCGCCATTTTCCCAAAATTTTCCACGTTGTGTAATTTCACGAATATTAATTTCAGGGTTGAAGTTGGTTGCAAATGCTTTTCCATGACTTCCTGCATTACAATCTACAATATCCAAATACTCCATTCCATCTTTATCAAAATGATATTTGGCTGCGTGTGCCGTAAAAACGCCTGTAACCCCTGGGTCAAAACCACAACCCAAAAGAGCCATAATTCCAGCATCTTCGAAGCGTTTTTTGTATGCCCATTGCCAGCTATATTCAAATTTAGCTACGTCTTTGGGTTCGTAATTCGCTGTGTCCAAATAATGAGTTTTGGTTTCCAAACAAGCGTCCATAATTGGCAAATCTTGATAGGGCAGAGCCACATTTATTACTAATTTTGGTTCAAATTTTTTGATAAGAGCTACCAATTCTTCAACATTATCAGCATCTACTTTTGCTGTCTGAATATCTCTTCCTGTCAATTCTTTTACTTCTTTTGCAGCAGCTTCTACTTTTGGAAGTGTACGACTAGCCAACAGGATTTCAGAAAAAACCTCAGGCAACATCGCACATTTTTTGACAACCACATTGCCAACTCCACCAGCACCAATAATCAATACCTTACTCATAATACGTTTGTGTTTTTAGGTTTGAATAAATAGTTCGAATTCAATTTTAAAAATTATGATTCAAAGATATTAAATAAATTTAGAAGTCAGAAGTTAGATTTTAGAAGTAAAACCAATTTAATGACAAAAAGCATGATTTATAGAAATTCAAAAGTTAAATAGTTCAGAATTTAGTTTTTATAAGAATCTAAAAAGAACTTTTTAGGAATAATTTTAGTAAATTAGAATTCAAAACCGTACACTTTTTAATTAAAGTTGCAGCGCAACGTAACCTTTCTAGAACTGAAAGTCGGCGAAGCCAATTGAATGATAAAATAATGATTTTAGAGCAACAGAGTTGCGAAACCTTGTTGGCTGCACCCTAAAAGTTGCGCTACGCTGTAGCTTTTAGAAGAGAATAACTTTCATTTTACTACAAAGATTACGCTACTCCGTAGCTAAAATTCCAAAAAAAAATTGTGTACGGTTTTAAAAAATTAGAATAATAAATTTAGAAGGTAGAATTGAAAATTAGCCTAACTAATTAAAATTCATAATCCATACAACACAAAACGAAACTCTAACGTATTACTTATATAAGCCTTATAAAAAACTACACTTCCCAAAAGATTTATAATCATGCACATTCATCAATTAGACCCACAACGACACGAAAAATTCCTTACACAAGCACGTATTGACCCAATTACAGGCGATACCCTAGAAGCTGGGGACAAAATTGTGCTTTGTGCTGAATGCAAATCGGCTTTTCATTCGGATAGTTGGGCATATTTTAGGGTAAACGCACGAAAAATATTTATATTTAGTTTTATTACCGTCATTACTACTTTTCAATTATGTCCAAATCTGTAGAAGATTTATTTTCACATCTTTCTGACCCACGTCAGCCTTGGAAAGTTT
>Ga0210044_10009485_pt1 | contig 11837 bp, 6 predicted proteins | sample CryGey13umfilter_2_FD_183959 | JGI IMG/M metagenome (GOLD analysis project Ga0210044, IMG submission 183959) | Groundwater microbial communities from aquifer in Utah, USA - Crystal Geyser 4/9/14 3 um filter (SPAdes) (version 2) | ecosystem: Environmental > Aquatic > Deep subsurface > Groundwater... | reverse complement strand
AAATTAATTGGAGCAAGAGTAGTCGCACCCGAAGGTGGAGAATTGATACAACAATTGAGTATGGCTATCAAATACGGAATAACCGTCAAAGATTTGGCAGATAGTTTCTACCCTTATCTGACTTTAGGAGAAGGTATCAAATTAGCAGCAATAACTTTCGGTAAAGACGTATCGAAATTAAGTTGCTGTGCAAGTTAAGCCCACCCAAAAGGCACACTCTCTTGCAAGTCGCACCAGCCAATGCTAAGACCAAAACTTGCAAGAGAGTGTGCCTTTCATTCCCTGAAAAATACTAACTTTGGACACAATAAAACGGACTGGAAATAAAAGCACGAACGCACAAAATTGTGTATAAGCAATAGTGGGTAAAGTAGTAAATCAAAAGTTTGTGCATTTAATAAACTTTTGTGGTGGCGGACAGGTAATCGCCTTGAAATCCGCTACTGCTCTTATACTTGACCGTCAATCTGTCTAAAAACCTCCTTTTTATGTTAATAACTAATTATCTGATTGTTAATAAATTAATTAGTTTTTATTTTGTTAAATAGCTGATTGTTAGTATCTTTACATCATAATCATAAAGCAGAGGATTATGAAGTATTTAGGAGCTATCTCCTTGCTTTTTTTGCTGTAATAGGGTCAATTTTGGAGTCAATAGCGCAATTTTGGCGAGGGCAAAAATTACAGCAACAAAATATTATTCAAAATTCCACAGCTCTTATATCAAATATATTAACTACTTTAGCGCCTCAGTTATTATTTAATAATTGGCGATTGAAGGAGGGTTATTAGACAGCTTGCCTCGGCTCCGACGAGGGACTGCCGTTACCTTCTATGTTAGGAAAAGAGGTCTTTACATAAAAACTTTACAGTTTGTCGGACTGATATTTTTTTTTGCAGTCAAAATAAACGGAAAGCTGAAAACCGAAAGAGTAAGCAATATTAAAATAAGATAATATGGATTCAAAACAAACCATTAGGAACATTGATGGAAACGTTTACAAGACTATAGAAGTTGAAAATCAAGAAATAGATGCTGAAAAAATCTATTTCTATAGCACAAATGTCAGATTTAGAATTAACTATTATTAGAATATAAAATATTTAACATGACTAGTCCAAAAGAACTTCTTAGCTGGTTAAAAGCAACCTGGAATTTTGAATGGTTCAGTTTGGGTGAGAGCCCATTTACCACCAAAACTTTTCTTTTGCTTATATTTTCACTTTTTCTGTTGTTTTACCTATCAGCAAAAATCAGAAAGATATTGGTGAATAGAATTTTCCCGCGCTACGGGCTCGAAATTGGTATCAGTCAGTCGATAGCAACAATTCTGCGTTATGTGTTGATTATTATAGGTTTGATAATCATATTCCAGACCATAGGTATTGACTTAAGCGCGATTGGTTTGTTGATTGGGGCGCTCGGTGTTGGTATCGGTTTTGGCCTTCAAAATATCACCAACAATTTCATCAGTGGTTTAATCATCCTGTTCGAAAGGCCAATAAAGGTTGGCGACCGGATTGAGATAGACGACCTTGCAGGAAATATCGTCGATATTTCGGCCCGTGCAACCACCATTATCACCAACGACAATATTGCTGTTATTGTTCCCAACTCCGATTTTATTAATAACCGGGTGATAAACTGGAGCCACAATAACAAAGAAGTAAGGTTAAATTTTCCGGTTGGCATATCGTATAACGAGGATCCTGAGAAGATACGAAAGTTACTTACCGAAGTGGTCAATGAAAATAATGGCGTATTAAGTTCGCCGGAACCATACATTCGTTTTGAAGGGTTTGGCGACAGTAGTTTGAATTTTGACGTTCTGGTCTGGACTTCAGAATACATCGACCGGCCAAAGATTTTAAGAAGTGAATTGTATTATAAGATATTCGCAAAGTTTAAAGAACACAATATTGAGATTCCTTTTCCACAGCAAGACATTCATTTGAAATCGGGATTTGAAAAAATTGTTGACAAAACTGAGAATTAAGATTTAAAATATGGCGAAAGCAAAAAAATTTGGCGCTTTTGGCGGAGTGTTTACTCCTTCCATTCTTACACTTCTGGGTGTTATAATGTACCTTCGACTGCCCTGGATTGTGGGGCAAGCAGGGCTTTGGGCTACTCTGGGCATTATTTTCGTGGCACATATTATTTCTGGCAGCACCGGACTTAGCGTGGCATCCATCGCCACCGACAAAAAAGTAGAAACCGGTGGAACTTACTACATCATTTCACGAAGTCTTGGCCTGCCCATTGGAGGAACGCTGGGCTGGGCGCTTTTTGTCGGATTATCGTTTAGCGTTAGTTTGTACCTTATTGGTTTTGCAGAGGTTTTCCTCGGATATTTTGGGTTTGAAGTCACTTTAACTTCAATTCGAATAACGGGTTCCATCATTCTTTTGCTGGTCACCATACTAACTTTTATAAGTACTTCGCTGGCCATAAAAACACAGTACATCATTCTCACGATTATGGCGCTCTCGTTGTTGTCGGTGTTTTTGGGCAAGCACGATTTTCCTCCCGTCGGCCCACAATTGGAAACTTTACCTTCATCGCTTCCGTGGATTGCGCTGTTTGCTATTTTTTTCCCGGCAGTAACCGGTTTCGAGGCCGGGGTTTCAATGTCGGGCGATCTGAAAGATGCCCGAAAAGATATTCCTCTTGGAACCATTGCCGCCATTTTGGTTGGCCTGATAGTATATATTGGCCTGGCAGTTTTCCTATCCTATACGGTCGATAGTTCGTTGCTGGTGAATGACACCAATGTGCTGTTCAAGATTTCGTGGATTCCTCAACTTGTAATTGCCGGAATTTTAGGGGCAACGCTATCGTCTGCTTTGGGAAGTATTATGGGAGCGCCGCGCATTATGCAGGCGGTGGCCAAAGACGGGATTGCCCCCTTCTTTTTCAGCAAAGGAGTTGGCGCGTCAAATGAGCCGCGCAATGCACTTTTACTCACATTTTTAATTGCACAGGCAGGTATCCTCATCGGCGACCTGAACACCATCGCACGGGTTGTTACAATCTTTTTTATCATTACCTATGGTTTTCTGAATATTACTTTTACCGTTGAAAGATGGACCAGCAGCGATTTCAGGCCTTCGTTTAAAATTCCGCTCATTGTTGGTATTATTGGCGCGCTGGCATGTATTATTGTAATGATACAGTTAGACATTGCTGCACTGGCCGTTGCTTCTTTGGTATTGCTTGGCCTTTTCTTTTTTCTGAAGAACAAGGAACTTAAATTACAATCAGGAGATACCCAGTCGAGCATCTGGTTATCGCTGGTGAAAACCGGTTTGTTAAAACTCGCTAAAAGTCAAATAAATACCCGCAACTGGCGGCCAAATGTTATCCTTTTCAGCGGAGGTTCGGGCAACAGGCCGCACCTTATTGAAATCGGGAAAGCGCTGGTTGGTAAACTGGGTATTTTCACCAATTTTGAACTGGTTGAAAATCCTGACGAAGAGTTGTTATTTGATAAAACAGCCCGTATAAGCGTGGATAATTTCGGCGTACATTCAAATATTATTACCCGAAAACACAGTTGCCGTAATGTTTACGAAGGAATGGCAATGATTAGCCGGGTTTATGGATTTTCAGGTTTCGAGCCAAACACGATTCTGATGGGATGGTCGAAAAACAAGACTAATCCGAAAAAATGGGAAGATCTGCTACGGACGTTAATAAAACTGGATTACAACCTGACTTTTTTGAATTTTGATAAGAAAAATGGTTTTGGAAATCACAAAAGAATTGACTTTTGGTGGAGCGGTGAAGGGAGGAACCTGGCGCTCGCACTGCATCTGATTCGTTTCATTACCGTTACGCCAAAATGGAGAAATGCAGAAATAAGGATATTGGCCATCAATTCTGACCCTAAAAACACAGACCGATATTATGCCATTCTTGGACAGATGATTGATAGTTACCGGATTAGGGCAAATGTAAAGGTGATCGTCAATACCGAAAAATTGCCCGATAACAAAATAATCTGCACCGAGTCGCAGGATACTGACCTGACAATAATTGAAATCCCAAATTTTACCAACGGACAAATAGAAAACAATGTGGCACAGGTAAATAATACAATTGAAAACCTGAAATCGTGCCTTTTAATACACGCATCATCAGACTTTGACGAGGTAAATGTAATCTCAAAAGTTACTGCGAAATCTAATGATAAAACGCTGGAAAATACGGATAAAAAGACATTTGAACCGATTGCTAAAAATATTCAGCTTTCAAAAATCAGCCTCGTTTACAATACTGTTTATAACCTGGCAGAAGTTTTTGACAAACATGCCAAATATCTGATTGATAATACTTTTTATACTATCCAAGAAAGCCGTGACAATTATCTGGACCGTTTGGAAAACCTTTCGGTCAAAACAATGGAAAAGTTGTTACTGGCCAGTGAGATTGAAAATGTTCAGGAAAAGCACAGGGAACAATTGAAAATTTTGAATGATTTTGCTTTTCAGTCTCAAAAAGAGCTGGCAACGTATAAAGATATTTTACTAAAAGATGAGCATGAAATTCTGCAAAATGGAATTACCCGTTTCGTTGCCGCATCAGGCAATTCAGTTTACAATCTTCCTGAAAATATACGTCTGAAATTTGACAAAGATGATTTCAGGGAACTGAAAACCGTTCATCTTTTCAGACAGTTAAACAGGGCTGTAAAAATAATATGGACCCGCATTTCAGGAAGAAAAGTTAGTGTCAAAATTAATTTGAAGCCTGCTGCCGGATATTTAGTCTATTATAAAAGACTCAAATTTGTCAGGCAGTTTTATGAAAACTATACGGTACAAAGTCTAACCGCTTTTGCCAGAATAAAAGAATTGTTAAACGACAATGAATTAACAATAGAAAAGGCATTATCGGGTAAATTGGACGAAAAGGAAATAATTGCTGAAAGGAAAGGAATAACAGCAAACATTTTAAAGTTACGGAACGATAATCAGGATTTTGTTTATAATCAAAGCCACAAATTGCTCGAAGAACTTGCAGGCGACCTTGAAAGTTTTAGCCGGATTATTGAGAGTCCGCAGGCTAACCTGCAAAGCCGAAGATTTAGATTTTTTAATTCCGGAAGGAAGGTCAGACTGGAAAATTCGCTTGCTGAATTTCCTGATTTATGGCTTCATTTTATGGTTAACCATGTCAATAAAACATACCTCAATTTCGTTTTTCTTAGCCTTAAAAACAGGTTAACCATAAAAATTGAAAATGCAATACAGAAAGCTGAACTAATTATTGAACGAAGTATTCATGAAAAGTTAAAGGTTTTTGAAGGTAAGATAAACTCCATCCGGGAAATTGGCGATCAAGAATTGGTTCAGAAAGAGTTTTTCAATCAAAAATCAATTTCAGTTCCGCAATTTGAGGAGCCTTTTAATATTCTGTTCAAAGAAATTCAGGAGGCCGTGGAACAACTTCCTGAAAACATAGAAATAAACGGAGATGAACTTCAGGAGAATATTCAGTTTGATACGATTGAAAATATTAGTGAGTTTATTGTTCAGGTGCGCAAAACAGCTGATTATTATATCAGTAACGAATTGAACGAAGAAATCAGAAAACAAACGACAGATATCAGGCAACAACTTACTCTTTCGGTTTCTACCTTGAAAAATTTAATCAGGATGGCCAATTTCCATCTCGAAAACAAGGAAAACATTCATCCTGGAGAGACAGGGATTGAACAAATTCAAGAACAGCACAAAGCTTTGCTAGAAAATTTAGCGCGAAATATTAAAAATGAGAAACATAAACTTACGTTACTTTATAAAGAGTTACGCCACAGTTTTGATTCAGGATTAAAAAATGCTTTTGAACCTCTAACTGCCGCCGTCATTATCAACACATCGGATAGCTTGATTAAAAAAATAAGGATGACCGGTAAGCGAAGATTGGTTGGAAGGCTAAAACAAATCAAAAAATCAGTCAACGAAAAGGTAATCAACCTTATGATGACGCTGCTTTACCGCCAGAGCAAAGGTTTGTTGTGGGTCAACCGCCTGGAACAATCGCGCGCAAAGGCACAGCTTTTACCTGGCGAACCAATCATGCGAATGGTTGAGCAAATATCGCCCGACAAAGCGATTATGCTGAAATTGCCATTTTATTATTCCAATTTGTTTTCGGGAAGTTCGTCCATTGGCGAAAATTTTTGGGTAGGTATGGAAGATGAAATTGAAAAAGGCAGCAAGGCAATTAACCGATTTTTAAACGGAGCGTCAGGATTGCTTATCATCAGCGGCGAGCGAAGTTCCGGAAAGTCGAGCCTGAGCAAGTGCTTGGCAAACCTTCATTTTGAAAAGCAAACCATTTTCAATGTCAGGGCGCCCCGCGAAAGTATTGCCGATGTTGGCCTATTTGACCAAACCTTGCTGAAAACCCTTGGCGGAATAGAAAGTGTGCCGTACAGTATGGAAATGCTTCCGGCCAAAAGTGTAATTGTGATCAACGACCTGGAACTTTGGTGGGAGCGGAAACCGTTCGGTGCGCAGGTAGTGGAAAAAATAATTTTACTGATGCGGCAATATGGCCATAAAGTATTGTTTATCGTCAATGTGAACCAATATGCGCTGCAAATCATTAATCAATTGTGCTCCATCAACACCTGGGCGCTCGATATTGTATTTTGCCAACCTTTTGACTCACGTGAACTGAAAGACCTGATTATTTTGAGACATCAGGCTGGTGGAATGAATTTCAGGTTAGGGAAAAAGCCTGAAAAAGCAATGACAGACTGGGATTATGCACGATTGTTTAACCGCTTCTTTAATTTGTCCGGCGGAAACCCCGGTCACACCATCAATCTTTGGCTTGCGGGAATTCACAAAATATCTGGCAATACACTTTATTTGGCAAAGCCTTATAGTAAAGAAATTACTTTTATAGAAGACCTTCCTTCGGACGAAATTTTTTATATCCTGCAATTTGTTCTGCACCGCCGGTTTTCGTTAAAAAGCCTTTCAGAAATACTTCAAAACGATGTCGAAGAAACTGAGAAGAAGGTGCGTGTGCTGTTACAAAAAGGAATTCTGACAGAGAAATTTCCCGAAATATATTGTTTGAACCCGGCATTGGAAATCCATCTGGTAAAAAAACTTAAAAGCCTTGAATTGTTATGATTTATATTGAAGTTTTTGCTGTTGCGGTCGCGCTGTTTCTTGCACTACGCCTTGTCTCTTATTATTTTCCTGTCCTAACTGGAAAACGTAAAGTCAGAAAGATATTCCTGAAGGTTTTTCCGATAGCACAAATGATCCTGTGGGTGGGTTTCATATTCTGGGCTTTCAATCAATTATTTATCGGAATGGCTGCCTATCCCCTTCTCACCGGAAGTTTGATTATTCTGGTGGTCGGTTTGTTTGGATGGTATTTCCTACGCGATTTTGTTTCAGGAATTATATTGAAAGCTGAAAATGCCTTCGAAATAGGACAGCAAATTCAAACTTCGCAAGTTTCGGGCATCATAAAAAAGCTGGGCTATCGCTCCATGGAAATTGCAACCGGGGAAGGTGAGCGGGTTAAAATCCCTTTTAGCCTGCTCACCGGCCAGAAAATTGTGAAGCCTGCCGAAACCAGCAATTGGACAGAACAGCTTATCCGTCTCAAAATATCGTCGGCTTACCCTTCTGAAACAATTCATGAAATGCTCAGAATCCGCATTCTCGAAATGCCTTGGGTTGTATCTGACAACAGCCTTAAATTAAAAATAACCCGCGATGAGTCAGGGTTCTATTTGGCTGAAATTCATTTGCACCTGCTTAGCCCCGAAATGGCGCTGAAAACCGAAGAAAACCTGCATGCTTTTGTCGGGGAAGTGTTTGCATAATTGATACACGTATTATTTCCCCTCGTTTGTGCCATCATGTCAAACACCATAAAAAAACGGCTCCATTCGGCAGAAAAAACCTTCTCAAATAAGGTGGTATTTTAAATAATAATGACTAAAAATGGATCAAGTCTAAGGTATTTTCCCACTGACTTATGCAAAAGGAAGAAATTGAAACAGGTTTATCTTAATCGTTTTCATAAAACTGCCTGTAGTTAGTCGGGCTATATATTTACTGCATAATCGGGGTTAATAGTAATCTAATCAAAACCACATGAATTCAATACTTTTTGTTTGTTTATAAAAACCACTTTATTGTCGTCTTTTTCATTATTGTGTGCTTCAAACTTAATATTCTATTCGTCAATTCCAAAAATGCACATAATGCAGGTCTTTGATTTGAGATAAGTCCTCAACACGTGAATTATTTTGTCGATATCCACTTTTTCATAGGTAAATTATATGAAAATTCACCACCTTAAACTGAAAATACCCCACATGATTTAATGCAGATGAAGACAAGAGCAACTGAAAAACCGAATCGATTCAAAACCAGTTAATTTTCAACTACAAACATGGCAGTGAGCCATCAGTTTATATATCCTTGAGACATGGTTCATCTTATCATGCGAAAGAAGAATAAGTCATCACAAAAGCCGTTTTTGCTATCCACCTAATAAGCAATCAGCCAGCATCTGATTTCGGTATTGGATTTGTTTACAAGCTTTAAGCTTTTTGTCCTAATTCAAACCTATATTTTTTGGAAGAACTGCTTCCATTTTACTATGTTTGCATATTAAATTTTGAGGTTCAAAGTTTAAAACCAAAACCTGAACAGTGATTCCACAGAAAGCATATCAACCTAAAAAATATATCAGAGTAATTACCGCAGCTTCTTTATTCGATGGCCACGATGAAGCCATCAATGTGATGAGACGTATTATCCAATCATCTGGTGCAGAGGTTATTCATCTTGGCCACAATCGTTCTGTTCGAGAAATAGTGGACTGTGCCATTCAAGAAGATGCTTAAGCCATTGCAGTCACTTCTTATCAAGGCAGTCATATCGAATTTTTCAAATATATATTCGATTTATTAGAAGAAAAAAATTGTGGCCACATTAAAATATTTGTAGGAGGAGGAGGAGTAATACTTCCAACGGAGATTATCGAGCTACAAGAATATGGGATTTCGCGCATCTATTCGCCTGACGATGGACGAAGAATGGGTTTGCAAGGAATGATTAACGATTTACTACAAAAAGCTGATTTCCCAACAGGAAAAGATATTATTGTTGATATTTCTAAAATTGAAAAACAAGACAAACATCATCTTGCTCAACTGATATCGGCTGCCGAAAATTATCCGAAACAATATAAAACACAAATAAAAAAGCTTGAAGAACATTGTCAAAATCTTTCTACTCCTATTATTGGAATTACAGGAACAGGTGGGTCCGGGAAATCATCACTTGTTGACGAATTGGTTCGTCGTTTCTTGATTGATTTTAAGCAAAAGACTATCGCAATCATTTCTGTTGATCCGTCAAAGAGAAAAACTGACGGAGCATTGTTCGGCGACAGAATTAGAATGAATAGCATAAACAACCCAAGAGTATATATGCGTTCTTTAGCTACTCGGCAGGCTAATTTAGCACTCTCTAGATATGTCCACGATGCACTTTGTTTGGTCAAAAATGCTCATTTCGATTTAATTATTCTTGAAACTTCAGGCATCGGTCAATCGGATACCGAGATTACCGAGCAGTGCAACCTCAGCCTTTATGTGATGACCCCTGAATATGGCGCCGCTACGCAGTTGGAGAAAATAGATATGCTTGATTTTGCCTATTTCATTGCGATAAATAAATTTGATAAAAGAGGAGCTTTAGACGCTTTGCGCGATGTGAAAAAACAATATGCACTCAATCATCATCTATGGGAAACAAAAATTGGAGACCTTCCAGTATTTGGCACCATCGCTTCCACTTTTCACGATCCTGGAATAATTGAACTTTACCATGCTCTTATGTGTAAGCTTAATGAGCTAATTCCCGGAAAATTTGCATCAAAAATAAAAGAAGACAAAACCCCACAAGAAAAAAATCAAATTATTCCTTCAAGCAGAGTACGTTACCTTTCTGAAATATCCGAAACTATAAGAAATTACAATCAGTGGATAATCGATCAAGGGAAAATTGCGAAACGTCAATCTGTCTAAAACCTACTTTTTATGTTAATAAATAATCATCTGATTTTTAATAAATTAATTAGCTTCTATTTTGTTAATTAACTGATTGTTGAAACCATACCAACAGCAAAACCACAGAGATTTACACCCATATTACAACCGTAGGTTTTGATCAGATAAAAAGTCCATTAGATAATTTGGATATTGAGTTTGTGCTTTAAGTAAAATATTATATTTGCCTCGAAAATCATCACATCATTCACTTAAAACTCATAACATGAATATAACCGACAGCATCTACCCTGAGCACCGCCGAAGAGAACGTTTAGAAACGGATATAGTGTTAAAATACAGAGAATTAACCAAGTTTACAAACCTCAAACTAAGTACGAAATAACCACCAAATGGTGGATATACATTCGTTACCGCCAAGTGTAGGAAACAGAAACGACAGAACCAAAATAGAAAGCAAACCATTGTGAAAAGACAGAAAAAAGAAATATTGACAAGACCAGAAAGCCGACACTCAAGCCGACCCAATGTTTTTTATTTTTTGCCCACCGCACATTTTTTAAAACTGACTTGCCCTAATGCCTTGTCCTAATATAGGTTTACAGAATTAATGTAAATTTCACGCCTACCAACGAAGTTGTTACGACAAGTATTTGTTTAACTTTTTCTGAATGAGATTAAATATTTTTCATCACTTAATAAATTTAAATGGAATTTGTATCCTTACATTTCTCATCTTCTGTTTCAAATTCTAGCGTTGCATGTTGGATATTGACATGTTCCAATTCGTGTTTTACCTTTTGTTTTATTTTATTTTGCTGTTCCATAGGTGTATTTGAAGAAATAATAATATGAGCTGTCATGGCATTTTGCGATGTACTCATTGCCCAAACGTGCAAATGGTGAACATCAACAACTCCTTCAACTTCTTTAATTTCAGAAATTACTTCATTAAAATTAATACCTTTGGGTACACCATCGAGTGTAAGTGAAAGACTATCTTTAAACAAGTTCCATGTTGAATAAAAGATAACTATAACAATAATTAAACTCATAACCATATCGAGCCAATAAATATGGAAAAGAGAAATTAACACACCAGAAATAACTACTCCAAGCGAAACAGCAGCATCAGCCATTAAATGAAGGTACGCCCCTTTAACATTCAAGTCGTTGTCTTTTTCTTTGAAAAATAAAAAGGCAGAAACCGCATTGATGACAATTCCTATAGCGGCAACAATCGAAATAGAAACTCCCTGAATTTCTACCGAATTGTGTAAACGACTAATACTTTCCCAAATAATTCCGCCAATAGCTACAAAAAGTACTACTGAATTAATAAGTGATACCAGAATGGTTGACTTTCTATAGCCATAAGTAAATTTATCGTTCGCTTTAACTTTTGCTAAACGAAATGCTAACAGTGCCAAAGCTAAAGCTGCTACATCACTTAAATTGTGTCCGGCATCGGAAATTAAAGACAACGAATTGTAATAAAACCCGGCACCAAATTCAATTACCACAAAAAGTAAGTTTATGACAATGCCAATAATAAACGCTCGGTTGATATTGGTAACTTTTGGGGTATGACTATGATTATGTTCCATTTTAAAAATAAATTGAGACCGTTGCAAGGGAAATTAACAAAAAAATGTTGATATAATGTTGGTAATCAAATAATTGTATTGATTTTTTTTGTAAATTTGCTCCATGGAAAAGAATAATAAAATATCGTTTGCAGATTTAGCTCTTCAAAGAAGAAAAATCAAAGAA
>Ga0210044_10009483_pt1 | contig 11842 bp, 14 predicted proteins | sample CryGey13umfilter_2_FD_183959 | JGI IMG/M metagenome (GOLD analysis project Ga0210044, IMG submission 183959) | Groundwater microbial communities from aquifer in Utah, USA - Crystal Geyser 4/9/14 3 um filter (SPAdes) (version 2) | ecosystem: Environmental > Aquatic > Deep subsurface >... | reverse complement strand
TGACCACCGTCGGCAGGATCTTCTCCGCCGACCGTCCGATCACGTACCCGCCAAGGCCGATTTCGACGATGTCCCAGAGCTTCAGGACCTCGGCCTCGCCCAGGTTCGGGGCGGACCACCCCAGCCAGCGGGCCACGATCAACCCGACGAAGACCAGCATCGTGATCGGCCGCCAGGTCCGCTGGAGCCAGCTCTGGTAGCGGAAATCGGCGACAAACAATGAGACACCTATTCGGTGAAGGATTTGAGAAGTTGTTCCTGCTCCGAATGTGGAATCCCCAACAACCCAGCAACCTTGCTGACTCTCGCCCTCGACACTCCGCACATCCGCGCCACGGCCGCCAGGTCGACCACCGCGCCCCGCCTGACCAGGGAATCGATGTGGTAGGCCAACGCCAGATTCCGCGCCCGACGAGCCGCCCGGTCGCGCCTTTGCCGCTCGGCCTTGGCCCCAGGCTCCGGCTTCGGCACCGGCCGCCGGTTCCCCAACTCCACCCGAAACTCAACCCTCAACGGCTCCTGGCTCACCGTAGCGCCTCCTGTGCGGCAGCCACGTCGGCGGCCAGCGATCTGACGCCCGTGGGCCGGAAGGTGATTGCCACCGTCTCCCGTGCCGCTTCGAAGTCGATCTGCTCGACCAGTAGGTTGATGATCCGTTCCTGCTCCCGGGGGAGCAGGCAGCCCCAGACCTCGTCGAACACGGCGAGACTGCGGGCGAGGTGCCGCTTGTCGATGGTCTGGTCCCGCAAGACCGCAAGCTCCCGCGCGATTTCCTCGAGGCGGGCCTGGATGCGCCCGATTTGCTCTCGATCCTCATCCCGCCCCGTGTCCATCAGCCTTGCCAGTTCCCGGTCCAGTCTCCGCTGTTCAGCCCCGAGTTGGGGTGTGCGGCTCTTTTGGATGCTGCGAATCTGCTCAAGGGTCCCAGCGACCAAATCGGGGTCCCGGCCGATGGCCTTGATCCGGGCCACCACGGCATCCTCGATCTGCTGGGCCGGCAGGGAGGGGCGTGGGCACAACTTCCAGCCGTTGCGCGTGGCGTTGGTGCAGACGTAGTACCGGAACGCCCGGCCTTTCTTGCGGGTCACGCTCGGCGACATGGCGCAGCCGCAGGCCGTGCAATGCAGCAGGCCGCGCAGGAGGTGCCCGTAGCGGTTCTTGGCTTTCGCCCCACCGCTGACATTGTTCTGGGCGAGCAGGGCTTGGACGCGGTCGTAGAGGTCCACAGGGACGATCCCGGGGTGCTCGCCGTCATAGATCTGCCCGTGGTGGGACACCCGGCCCACGTACAGCGGATTGCCGAGCAGCCGGGAGAGGTGGGATTTCTGGAACGGCACACCCTCATGGAACGTCCCCCCCTTCGTGGTCCAAGACTTCGTCCGCCAGCTGCGGCGGTGGAGCTCCCTGGCCAACGCCTGCAGTGACCTCAGATCCAGGTAAAGGGTGAAAATCTGCCGGACGGTCTCGGCTTCCTCCTCGTTCACCACAAGCCGCCCACCGTCGGGGTGGACGTCGTAGCCCAGGACCGGGAACCCGCCGGTCCATTTCCCCTTCTTGCGGGCCGCGGACATTTTGTCCCGAGTGCGGTCAGCGATCATTTCCCGTTCGAACTGGGCGAAGCTGAGCAGGACGTTCAGCATGAGCCTGCCGCCCGAGTCCGCCGTGTTGATCGGTTGCGTGACGCTGATAAACATGACCTTGTGGCGGTCGAACACTTCGATCAGGCGGGAGAAGTCCAGCAAGCTGCGGCTGAGACGGTCAACCTTGTAGCAGACGACCGCGTCAATGCGACCAGCTTCGATGTCAGCCATCAGCCGCTTGATGGCCGGCCGCTCGACGTTGCCCCCGCTGAACCCGCCGTCGTCATACCGGTCCGGCAGGCACACCCACCCCTCGTGCTTGCGGCTTGTGACGAACGCCTCGCCCGCCTCGCGCTGCGCGTCCAGGGAGTTGAACGCCTGGTCGAGGCCCTCGTCCGTGGACTTGCGGGTGTAGACCGCGCAGCGGACGACCTCAGTCCTGGCGGGTGCGTACATCAGGCTTGTCCTTCGTCTGCTTGTCGGCGATCTCCACGGCCAGCGCCAGCAGGTCGTTCAAGCGGTGAAGCTGGCGCACCAACTCGGGCATCGTCACCTCGAAGTAGTGGCGGCCCGCCTTGGTCTGGTAGAACTGGACGTCGCTCATGCGGCGCCTCCCTTCTTGTTGAGCCCGAAGAACGCAATCCCCGAGCAGTGGCTGCCGGTGACGGCCTTGGCCACCGCTGACAGCGAGGTGTAGATCTGGCCGTTCCATTCGAACTCGCGGTTGCTCCGTACCGTGACCGTGATCTTCTGGCCCTTGTAGTCGCGAGCCAGCACGGCGCCCTGCTTCGGTGCCGTGGCCGCCATAACCGGCCGACGCTTGGCGCGCGCAGGGGCCGCCTGCGGTCGGTTGTGCCGCGCGCCCTTGAACCAGGTGTCAGGCGGCGAGTTGCGGAACTCGTCCTGCAACTCGTCGAGCCGCTTGAGGGCTTCGGGCGACAGCTCTTGACCGCTGTCCCGACGTTGGATCTCCCAAGCGATCCGTTTGATCAGGTACTGCCGGTGACGCTGCGTCGTGGTATCGCCGAACACCTCGCGCCACCGCTCGCGAAGCTCGGCGACGTTCAACTGGCTGAGGGCCACGACCTGGGCCGCGATCGATGGGCCGCTCATCACTTGGCCTCGGTCTTGGCTGCCAGCTTGAAGAACACGGGGCCCGAGATCGTCTTGTAGCCCGTAATGTGCTTGGCGAGCGCCGACAGGCTGCTGAAGTCCTTGCCTTCGAATCGGTAGCCGTCCTCGAGGACGAGGATTTCGAGATCGCGGTCCTTGTATTTTCGGTGGAGCACGGTGCCGGTTGCCGCACCTGTCGTCGCGTTTCGGGCGGCCCGCGGCTTTGCCTCTGTGCGCTTGGCTGCGGGCGCCTTGTGCGCCTTGGGCGCGGGCTTCTTCGGCTTGCTGGTCTTGGCGGTCTTGCTGGACGTCTTCTTCGTCGTCATGATGATGCCTCCAGTTGTCAAAGTCCCATACTCTGGGCGAGCGCCTCGCTTTGGGCCTGGGGCCCAGCAGCGACGCACGCCACCGCGATCGCAACTTCTTCCGTGAACCGCTGCCGCGACAGACCGTCGAGGCAGCCGTGTTCGAGGCGCATCCATGCCTCGACGTGGCGGGGATCGGCGGCAGCCACGTGGCCGTTGCGGGCCATCGTCTCCCGGATCATCTGCGAGTTGTGGTTCATTTCGCCACCGCCTGTCCGGCTGCGAACGCCGCCGTGAGCGCTTCCTTGATCTGCCAGATCGCGATCTCGTGAAAATCGAGGCTGTCGGAGTTTTGAGTCTCGATAGTGTCCAAGTGGAGGACGCGCCGGGCGATCTCGGCGGTGGTCTGCTCGGCGGAGGTGTCAGCCTCAGGGTTGGTGCTGTCGACGGCCTTGGCGCCGAGGTGGATCTCGCGAGCGCGATCGAAGCCGCACCAATCGCCGTTGGCGTCGAGCCCGCGGTTGGCCAGCTGCTCGCGGGCAAGCAGGAGCGGGTCGACCAGACCACCGGTGATGGCCAGGAGCAGCGTTGTGGAAGTCGTCGAGAAGAGGTACGATGGGTTCGTGTCGTCGGCGCCCGCGGCCAGCTGCTCGCGGAGGCGCTGGCGGGTGGATTCGGTTATTCGGTTGTTGTGTCGGCCGGCCATTCCATCTCCTTTGGCGGCAACGAGTTGTGGAATTGCTGCCATAACATCTATGCCCCAGGGGGCCGCACATAGCAAGGCGATAAGACAGAATATTGTGGCTGTAATTCGGCTTGGGACACTAACTTATCCCGGCTGGTCAGGAGGCGCAGGTAGCCGGCGGCCAGGATGGCGGCGATTTCGGCGATCGCGTCGTTCCTGCCGGAGGCGCCCATCAACGGCCCTTACCTGAAGAGTGCTCTGCGAGCCGAATTGAAGAGCAGCGCGGGGCGCAGCGTCGCAGACACCAACGGTGTGCGCCGCGATTCGAACTGGTGAATCGTCTGCACGGGGCTTCCGCCATTGTATCGACGGGAGTGCCGCTTTCCGGCGGGCAACCAGGTGGACTACCGAGCGACCACTCCATGAAGACGACAAACAGAACGAAGTCATTGGGCGGACACGATGGATCGGAAACACGCCGGCGCCACATGCACCTCGTGGACCGTTGCCAGGCGACTAACAATGGCGCGGCAGAATTCCATACGATCAGTGCGGGATGAACTGCAAAGCACTTAGAACACCTCGGTTGTGCGGCACATCGCAGCACACGACCACGGCGTTCACCCGCAGAATGAGCATGGTTCATGACCATTTGAACACGATGCGTCGCGCGATACCATGCGGATTGGCCAATGCAGCACTGGGCCCAATCTTGTACCGACCCTTAACGCTGATCGTGGCCGGCGATCCAATGCGATTCCTGTGTTGGAAGTCACGGTGCTCTTCAGCGAAGCCGTACAGGTCATATTCCTTGCTCAGATTCTTTCGGGTCAAATGACGCGCGATCGTCCTGGCTTCGGCATTGAAGAGATGGCCAATAAATTTCTGAGAGAACTCTCCAACTCCGGTGTCCAGTAGGTCACCCCAGTCCTTCCAATCCACGGTTGCCTTCGGCGTCGGCCCGGTTGCGTAGCCGAAGCTCCATAGCAACTTCAGTAGCTTGAGAACGGCGGCTTCATGGCTCTTCCCATACAAAGGCATCGCCCGCCCAAGCAGCGCGCGAGCCGAAATGGTGTGCCGGACGCCGCAGCAATGCTCCGACGCGCGTAGATCATCGTGCTTCTCTTTACACTTGGGACACGCAAACGCACAGCCGTACTTGTCTGATCGCAGGCGAGATTGCTCTGCGATCTCAATGCGACTTCGAATATGACTGACAAATAGGTGTATCAGGCGCAGGACTTGGAGAAGTTCAATGGGATTGGGGAGGAGTGCATTTTTGCCGTGGGCCAATTTGACACCAGATGAACGTGAAGTGTTGGCCCTGCTTCGCGACCGAGCATCACTCATGAACGACTGGAGTTGATTGTCAGATTGCGAGATCCAAGCAAAGAGCGCGCGAATGATCGTGGCGTCTTCGCTGTCCTCATCATAGGCATCTTCAATACGATCCAACCAGGATGTCTTGCGCGAAAACTCTATTTCCCACCGCGTGAGAAACGGCATGCTGATCTTCTGCTTCTTAAGGCCAGCCATTAGGAGCTCGTTTAGTCGTCGTCTTTGTCGACCTGACATGGGTGGCCCGACGCCGCGATTGCGCGCGGCTGCCTCCTTGTGAACTTGGCGCATAGATTCATCCAGGACCGCCAAATATCGATCATAAGTCTCGCCTTCAACTTGCCCTTGACGTTTGTCGGCGATCTGGCGGCGCATCTCCAGCCACTCATGCATTGGCGCGTTTGGCCACGTATCTGGGTTGTCGAAGTCGACCAATTTGAAGCTCTCTGGCACTTGCTCCAAGACGACACCTCCTGATTGCGCCTTATGTCCCGAGGCAGCGGCGTAGCTGCTCACCTCGCCAAGGGAACACGACCTTCCCGCCTGTTGCAATGGCGCAACTGCGCTGCTCAGCTGCTTGGAAGACAGCCATTCCTTGGGGTGCTTTATTGGTCGTCATCCCCGGGCCGGGAATGAAGTCCGCCTGACCCGGCAGCGATTGAATCGACTGGGACCTTTGGACAGGTGGGGGTGAAAACTCGATGAAGTGCCAGTGTCAACGCCAATTGAGGCATGGGGTTAGTGTTGGGTGGGTGGGCCCAGTCCGCCGGCTGGCCGCCGGCAAATGGGCCAAGCACAAAGCTGACAATATCGCCCGTATCGATGTCGCGAAGGCAGGCGCAGACAGCCGCCGCCCGACGAGGTGGCGTGTTGCGATCGGTGGTCTGTCATGACGCCGCCCGACGTACCGGTCGCCATGGCCACCAGCAGTGGCAGCGGGCTCCGCAACCCGACGACGATCGGGATTCGGTGCTTCGTGTCGATGCGCGCCGTGTTGCGGCTCTCCAGGACGGGCAGCGGTGACCACGGCCAGGCGCAGGCATGCGCGCCGTGGGGCGCGTGCTGGCCGTGCCCGAATGGGGGTGCAGCATGACGACCTCCTCTGGTAACTGGGATGAATATAAGGCAGCGGTTCTTGAGCGGCTGGACTTCGGGAAGGTTTTCGCCTGTGTCCAGGGCCAGAAGCCGTCGGGGGACGGGTGCGTCACGGGGCTGTGTCCCTTTCACGAGGACAGCAAGGCGTCGTTTGGGGTCAGCCTCAAGACCGGTGCCTGGGAGTGCTTCGCAGGATGCGGCAAGGGTGATGTCTTCAGCTTCTTGATGAAGCAGTCGGGCCGGCCATTCAAGGAGGTCATCACCGAACTCGGTGACGGCCTCTATGTCGACCGACCCAAGAGAGCGACGCGCACCGGAATACTGGCGACCTACGGGTATCACGATGAGGAAGGTACGCTCCTCTTTGAAGTGGTGCGGAAGCCTGGCAAGAAATTCTCGCAGCGCCAACCCGATGGCAAGGGCGGGTGGATCTACAATCTCAAGGGCACCGACCGGGTGCTGTACCGGCTGCCTGCGTTGCTGGCCGCAGATCCTGCCACTGTGGTGTTCATCGTCGAGGGCGAAAAGGACGCCGACCGGTTGATCTCACTCGGGCTGCTGGCCACGACCAGCCCCGGTGGGGCGGGAAGATGGAAGGCCGCGTACGCGGGCACTTTCTCTGGCAGGGACGTGGTCATTCTGCCTGACAATGATTCCCCGGGTCGAGAATACGCCGAGCGGGTAGCCCGTTCACTTAAAGGGAAAGCTCGGTCGGTGAAAGTGCTTCCATTGCCGGATCTCCCGGAAAAAGGGGACGTGAGCGATTGGTTGGGTCAAGGCGGGACCAAGGATCAATTATTGAATTTGGCCGAGGCCCAAGAACCGTGGGAATCATTTAAGGAAGAAAATTCCCGGCCTCAGATTCAGACCTATGGACGGCATCTCAACGACATCCTGCCTGAAGTATGGGACATCATTTTGGCCCATAACGATCCGCCCCAGTTGTTTAGATCCGCGGGCGGTCTGGCCCGGATCGTGACCATCGGGAAGTCCCTTCAACTGGACCTGCTGGATGAGACCAAGGCGTACGGTGTGCTCATCCGCTGCGCCGATTGGTTCACCCGTCAGCGTGGGCAAGATATCGCCACCAAGCCGCCGAAAGAAGTCGCCAAGGATCTGCTGGCCAACCCGGATCCCCGGCTGCCGTACCTGGAAAGCATCATCCATACCCCGGTGTTCGACCATGACTGGCGGATGTTGACCCGCCCGGGATACCACCAGGACGCTCACCTGTGGCTGTCGGTGCCGGAAAAAGCCGGTCTGCTGGAGATCCCGACATACCCGACGGACGCGGACTTCCAATGGGCGCGCAATCTGATCCTGGAAGACCTGTTGGTCGACTTTCCCTTTGCCGCCCAATCCGATCTTGCCCACGCTGTGGCGGCCCTGTTGCTCTCGTTTATTAGGCAGATGATCGTGGGGCCAACGCCCCTGCATTTGATCGAAGCGCCGACTCCAGGTTCGGGCAAGTCCCTGCTCGCGGACCTGATCTCGATCATCGTCATGGGATGGGCCACCGCATGCACCACCTTGACGACCAACGAAGAGGAGGTTCGCAAGAAGCTCACGGCAATCCTGAGCCGTGGAGCTCCGGTCATCAACATTGACAACCTGCAGGGCGGGCTGTGGTCCGCGCAAGTAGCCGCAGCGGTCACCGCAGACGTGTGGGAGGACCGGCTCCTGGGCAAAACCCAGATGGTCTCGTTCCCCAACCGCGCCCTGTGGCTCCTTTCGGCCAACAACCCGAAGCTCTCCATGGAAATCGCCCGCCGGTGCGTGCGCATCCGCCTTGACCCCGGCGAAGAACAGCCGTGGAAGCGGACGGGGTTCAAGCACGATCCGATTCGGGAGTGGGCTCATCAGAATCGCCACGAACTGGTCCGGTCGTTACTCATTCTAGTCCGGCATTGGATCGTATCGGGTGGGCCTCGGGCCACAGAGACGTTGGGGTCGTTTGAGGAATGGTCCCGAATAGTCGGCGGAATGGTCGGCCACATCGGATTGCCGGGGTTTCTTGGCGACACCGACGATTTCTATGAAGCAGCCGACACCGAAACCGGTGAATGGAAAGCTTTCATACTCGCCTGGCACCAGAAGCATGGCTCTACCCTTGTTAGTGTCGCTGACCTGCTGGCTGTCGCCGAGTCCGGTGACTACGTCGGCTTTGCCTACGCCGCCAATTCTGATCAGGGCAAAAAAGTTAGATTTGCCAAATCCCTGCATCGTTTACGAGGTCGAAAATTCGATGATCTGGAAGTCGTGATCTCGACTGATTCCCACACCAAAGCCGGACTGTATGGCCTCAGTCAAAAGGCCAAAGAACTCTTTCCTGCAAGTGAGGGCTCGGAATGACAAAAAGTTGCGGAGTATTGCGGAGTATCTGCGGAGTATTTAAATGGCATACTCCGCAGGACAAGCCCAACCACTGCAATAAGTTAGGCCATTTGCGGAGTATTGCGGAGTATACTTCTGTATCTACACGTGTGCGCACGCACGCACGCACGCATGCGCGCGCACATGTGAGAGCAACCCCGATTGATATACCGCAATACTCCGCAAATCACTTCGACACCATCGCAAACGATTGTATCGCAGCCTGTTTCGCTTGCGGAGTATCAGGCCAGATCACCAAACGATACTCCGCAAACACTCCGCAGACACTCCGCAAATTGCGGATGAGGCCCACTTCGCGTATCGGTCGCGGCCCGGGAGAATCCGAATACGCAGGTTGTGGGTGGTTGGGTCAGAGCCGGCGAGCGCCCTGTGGCCCTGAGAGCAGCCGCCGAGCGGCAGGCGGGTCGAACCGAGGCCCACCACCAGGCGATGCGCTTCAGCTAAGCGGATGGCTCATGGACACCGAACGGCAGGGCAAATCGCAGTATCCCAACCAAACGAAGGTGAGCGACATGGATTCTGATCACAAACTCGAAGCTGGTGCCGCTGGTGGGCAACACTTGCCCGCGTGGGCCGCCACGACGATCGCCCTGGTGTGCCTGCGTGAAGCAGGAGACGAGGTCACCGACGAAATGGTGCTGTCCGAGTGCGAATTCGCTGACGTCGACTCCACGCCGGTCATGATCCTGGTCCAGCGGAAAGCGCCGGCTGCGTGGCCCGCGTTCTACGATGATCCGGATGGCCCGCGCCGGGTCGTTGGGCAGCTCGTGATTGGCCTATGGTTCGATCTTGCGGGCCCCAATAACGTCATCATCGACACGCCCCAGGCGCAAGAGGCGCTGGAGATTTTGATGGAGATTACAGGAATGCCTGCGCCCCGCATGTACCCGCTCGCCCCAGTGCGCTCGGCCATTCACTCGGGGGAAGTACTAAAGCGGGTAGCGAGGCCGGCGACTGGGTCGAACCGGGCAAGAGGTAAAACACGAAAGCAACCACGACGTCGATCTGGCTCATGGTGAGCGGCACGCACCAACTCTTTGAACTATGGAGGATTGCCATGCGAAGGCTTTGGGTGCAGCTCGTGTTGAGGGCTCTGGTCGAAGGGTTCCAAATCGGAATTGTAGTGTGGGCGGCGCTCGCCACGCTTTCGGTACTCGGCCTGCGATTGAGCTTTGCTCAGTGACGAGAGTCAAGTTTCACCTTTGCCACGGAGGATATCGGACATGCCGAAGACGGAACTTCACATCGAAACCAAGCTGCTGGCTGAACTCTTGCCCGCGGATTACAATCCTCGATCGATCAGCCCTGAGGCCCTTGCCGGCCTCCGTGGCTCTGTCGAGCGCTTCGGCCTGGTCGAACCCATCGTCTGGAACCGCCGCACTGACCGCGTGGTCGGCGGCCACCAGCGCCTCAAGGTGCTGCAGCAGATGGGCCAGACCGAGACGCAGGTCGTGGTCGTCGACCTCGACGAGATTGAGGAGAAAGCGCTCAACGTCGCCCTGAACAACCCGGCGATCGCCGGCGAGTTCACGGCGGACATCCACCGGCTGCTGGCGGAGATCAACGCGGCGATGCCCGAGCTGTCGGACCTGCTGCGGTTTGATGACCTGGCCGACCAAACCAAGAAGCTGCTGGCTGAACTTTCGCCAAAAGACGGACTGACCGATCCTGACGGCGTCCCGGAGGCTCCGGACGAACAGATCACCCAACCCGGGGACCTGTGGGTTCTGGGCCAGCACCGGCTCATTTGCGGAGACAGCGGCGGACCTGAGGTCATTGAGCTGCTGATGGACGGTCAGACGGCCAGGCTGTACGCCACAGACCCGCCTTACGGTGTGGGCTACGACGGCACCAGCCATCCGCAGAACCAGCGCGATAAGGCGAACGGCCGCGAGCCCGGCACCCAGAACCGCGACTGGGGCGACGAGTATTGGGACCACTTCGGGTCGGCCGCCGAATTCGAGGGCTTCCTGGAGCGCGTCTTCCTGAACGCCAAGACCCGCGTGGCCAAGGACGCCGCGTGGTATTGCTGGCACGCGTCAGCGACCTCACAGAGCTTCCTGAAGGCGTGGCAGACCGCAGGCATCCGCTACCACCAGACGATCACCTGGGTCAAGCCGACCTTCGTCCTGGGGTTTGCCATGTGGAACTACCGCACCGAGCCCTGCCTGATGGGCTGGCAGCAGGGGCACAAGCCCGACGCGCTATCAGTGCCTGACGAGCACTCGAACTGTTGGGAGATCGACTGGGAGGGCAAGGCCCGCTGCACCGACGGCCAGCATCCCACGCAGAAGCCTGTCCGCCTGTTCGAGCTGCCGATGCTGAAGCACACCCGTCCTGGTGATATCTGCCTGGAGACGTTCGCCGGCAGCGGCAGCCAAATCATCGCCGCTGAGCGACTGGGCCGCCGGTGCTTCGCCGTCGAACGCATGCCGTGTTTCTGCGACGTCATCGTCCAGCGCTGGGAGCAGTACACCGGCCACAAGGCGACCCGCATCTGCCAGGAGGCTGAGTAATGAAGGGCCGCCATGGATATGGTCCGGACATCAAACTCCGGGCTCGGGCAATGTGGGTCGTTGGTAACTCCACTGACGAGCAGATCGCCGAACAGCTGGGTATCACCCGGAGCGGGACGGTTGGCGAATGGCGTCGGGCTGAAAAGTGGGATGTCGAGCGCGAGATCATCCAGCAGGAGACAGAGCGCCGGATCAGTGAGGCGGTGGCTGAGAGCATCAGCCAGATGAACAGCCGGCACCTGAAGGAATTTCAGCTGCTGCAGTCCAAGGGCGTCCAGGCCCTCAAGTCACTGGAGCCCAAGAAGGCGGCCGAGGCCGCGGCCATGCTCGACGCTGGGATCCGGGGCGAACGCCTGGTCCGGGGCGAGCCGACCGAAGTTCGCGAGGTCCGATCCCTGATGCAGGCCAACGTCCAGGTCCTTGAACTGGTGGTCGCCGACGTGCTGAAAGTTCTGATCGAATCGGGGAGGATGGACCAGCGGCTGGCCCGGGGCTTCGCCGATGAGTTCGCCGCCCGGGTCAATGATGCGCCGTTCCGGTACGCCGTTGAGGGATGATTTTCTAACCGTCGGTTTTCGCACGGTTAATGGACGTCATGTCAAGAACTAAGACAATACGTCACAATCGCTTGACCGTTGCCCGGGTCGTTCAATGTGTCCAAATGGACACGGTTTTTCGACGCCTTTTTCGGGTCACATATGACTCATTATGCGACAACGACTTACGCGAGTTCGGCGATCTCGCGGCGCCAGCGGGCGGGTTCAACCTGGGCGTAGACCTCGGTAGTCGAGACATGGGTGTGCCGCAGCGCCTGCT
>Ga0210044_10009480_pt1 | contig 11844 bp, 10 predicted proteins | sample CryGey13umfilter_2_FD_183959 | JGI IMG/M metagenome (GOLD analysis project Ga0210044, IMG submission 183959) | Groundwater microbial communities from aquifer in Utah, USA - Crystal Geyser 4/9/14 3 um filter (SPAdes) (version 2) | ecosystem: Environmental > Aquatic > Deep subsurface >... | reverse complement strand
CCCGGGACACGTTAAATCATCGTGAAAGAAACAATAGAAGGGCCAGAAATATATCTATATACATGATCAAAACATACACATCCCTGACGAACAAATAGAATGGAGAATTGTTCGGTATATCCTACAGTGGCGTTACTCAATGCTGTTTCCGTTTGTCAAAACAGAAGGAAACGGATGAGGACCTGTCATCTCTGTTGGAAACGATTAGCAGCAAAGTGGAGTGTCAACTGTGGTGAACCGACCCCATCCCCGATTCAAGTGGAGTGTCAACTGTGGTGAACCGACCCCATCTCCGATTCGGGCATTCCTGTCGGCGTCTGGGTCCAGGGACCGGGGCCCGGCCTGGATCTGGTGATCGAGTCCCTGCCCGGTAATACCGATGCCCGCGAGGAAGCCGGTTGGATCATCAGCCGCCTGGTGGAAAACGACAAATTTCTTTCCGCCGATGCTTGCGCCAGAAACCTTCTTCAGCGTTTCTGACCAATAGTTGGTTCACTGGTAAGTAATCGCTTTTGAACGGAATAGAGCAAGGGCAATGAAGCTAACTGGGCCACAACAGAAAAGGCTGTCAAGGCGATCAAAGATCGGTCGTACAGAAGACCCATTAGAGCGCTGCCGACAAACCAAGCAAGGCCGAAACCCGCATTAAAAACTCCGTACCCCGTTGCTCGCCGATCTCGAGGAACGATGTCGGCGACAACAGCTCGGATGATCGATTCCTGCGCCCCCATGCCGACACCCCACAAGGCCATTCCCAAAATCAAGAGCACCGGTCCGGTCAGGAAAACCAGGGGAGCGCTCCATGCCGATACCGCTATCATGACGAATAGAACCGGAAACCCTTTGCTGTCATACAAGCGCCCGAAAGTGAGTGCACTTAAGGCGTCCACCCCCATGGCTCCGGCATAGATTAAGGGTATCCATTTGTCAGCCACGATTCCTTCGGTTTTCATATGGAACGCCGCCAAAGGGTAGTCGGCAAACCCGAGGGCGATGCAGGCGACGGCGATGAGATAGAACCAGAAGGTCCAACGAAGACCGCTCGCTTCGCGCACACGAAACGAAGGTTCGAGGTCATGTGGCTGAGGGTAGTTAAGCCGGGCAACTGCAAGCACGGCCAGAGCCAGCAATGCGGGCACGGCCAACACGGCGAATCCATACTCATAGCTTCCCTTCCACGCCAAGACGGCAGCGACGATTATCGGGCCGATCATGGCTCCAATCTGGTCCATAGCTTCATGAATACCGAATGCCCATCCTCGGCCTAAGCCATAAGCCGCATGGGAAAGCATAGCGTCCCGGACCGGAGTCCGAATCGCTTTACCGAAGCGCTCGGTCATGATGAGGACGGCGACGATTTCCCAGCTTCCCACCAGTGCCAGGGCCGGTACGGCGAGCAGGTTAACTGCGTATCCCGCGATGGTGATCGCCCAGTATCGGTGTGTTCGGTCGCTAATAAACCCTGAGACAATTCTCAACCCATAACCGATGAGTTCGCCGATACCGGCGACAATTCCGACTACAGTTGCACTGGCTCCGAGGATGGCCAGGTAGGGGCCAGTGATGCTCCGCGCCGCTTCATAGGTCATATCCGCGAAAAGACTGACAAAACCCAGCAGAAGCACAAAGCGCAGGGCATGGTTGGTCTGCTTTGGCATCTCTCGGACCATCAATCAAGCCTTGAAATTGTGCCGATAGGCTATGACTTTGACTCTTTCCAATGTGATCAATCCTTCCCCCTATCATTTTGTCCAATTCGGGAAGAAAGGCATTGGCCTTCTCTTCTTCTTCGACAATTTCGATGACGACCTGGAGTTTTTCAGAAAGCCGCAACACCTTTGAGGTATGTATTCGGCTGTTGGCCCCAAAACCCAGATATCCCCTCAAAGCCGTAGCACCCCAAATCCTTTTTCCGGACTGTTTCCACGACGACTTCGCAAAGCGGTCTGCCGCCACACTTATCGCCTTCGTCAATGAAGATTCGCAATAAAGATGCTTCGGATGGAAGTTTCATTGATATTACCTCTTTCAAGCCAGACACCTGAGTGACGGCCCGACAAACAAGGCGAGAAACCCGAGGCCATTCTGCATGGTAAAATTTGCGGCAGTGCGGAGCCATTCAGCCGAACGGAACAACTCACCCGATTCAAGAATCAAAGCCGAAAAGGTAGTGAAGGCCCCCATGAAACCGCCCAGATTCCCGAAAGCAGACCCAACCAGATAAATCCCCCTGCCCATCCGCCGATCCAGCCAAATTTCTCACCTTTTCGATTCATAATACTTCCTCCACGAACAGACTTGAGTATTGTTGTTTTGATTATAGCAGACGGACGTCGGATCAGTGGAGGTATCGATTCAGTCCGGTAAACCCGAAAGATATTTCGCATATTCCACCTTGTCATCACCCGGAGAGTAGAAATCCTTCACCCGGGCCGTTTCGTCATATCCCATGTGCAGATAAAATCTTCGAGTCAACTCATATCCCGGCTGCCCGGAAGTATCCAGAATGATCATCCTTCCGCCCAGCCGATGCACGGCATCTTCCACAGCTTCCATGAGAAGACTTCCGTAGCCTCCGCCCCGTTCCCCCTGGTCTACTACGATCCAGTACAGATCATAGGTTCCCAGAGTACAGGATGTAGGACCGAAACACGCCCAGCCATATATGGTTTCTTCCCGCTCTACCACAAGGGATATGTAGCCGGCCGCCTCCCCCAGTCGCGCACTTTCTTCCAGTACCTCAACTGCCACTTCCCGCTCATCCGGACGGAACAGAGGCATCTCCTCAATAATCTGGACGACCCTGTCGCGATCCTCCGTTTGCAGGGGCCTCACGTGTGCGTTTCCCGATCGGAGACGGTCCCCTTTCGGTTCGTGGGGAGCGCTTGAATCTGCTTCGTGCCGGCGGCACCAGCGTGACCACGCATTCAGAATTACATTTTCCACGAACCTCTGGAATGGCACATCACCCGCCTCCAGAGCAGCAGTAAACCCTGCGTCGGGGGAAATGTCAGGGTTCGCGTTCACCTCCAGCACATACAGTTGACCGTCTCCATCCATTCGAAAATCCACCCGGGCATAGTCCCTGCAGCGCACCGCCTCCCACACAGAACGTGCTGTATTTTCCAGCGCCAACCGTTCCTTTTCCCGAACTCGAGCCGGAATTATGCGGGGGGTATTCTGATACGCGAATGATTCCGGAATCCATTTGGCTTCGTAGTCCACAATCCTGGGTTTGTCGTCAGGAAACGTAGAGAAATCAATTTCCGCGACAGGCATAATCGACAGAACGCCATCCCGTTCAATCAGAGACAGATTGAATTCCCTTATTCCCACCAGTTGTTCCACCATCGCATCCTGTTTGAAATCTGTATGGATACGATGCAGGGCTGAAGCCAGCTCACCACCTGCCCGCTCAAATACTGAGCTCTCTGTGAAAAGTCCTTCGGACGCGTCCATGCCCGCCGGTTTGATTATGTATGGGCCGGGAAAATCCAGAGAAAGATTGTTTAAGTCAACGGTTTCGGAGACAAGCAAGCCTGCCGGGACGGAAATTCCAGTGCCTGCAAGAAGTGCCTTGGTGCGGTGCTTGTCCAATGTAAGCGTCAGGCAAAATGTGTCACCGCCGGTCACTTCCCTTCCGAGGGATCTGCAGATGGACGGGACTTCGGTGGCGGAAGCCGGGTCCCCGGGGAATCCCTCAACCAGATTGAATACAACTGATTCTGTTCCGGCACAGAGAACACGCTGAATATCCAGAATATCCATCACGCCCCCCAGACGAACCTTGTACCCCAGGGCATGCAGCACGTCCTGTACCGCGCCAACTTCATCCAGAACTCCCCGATCACTCTCGGGTGCCTCCGGCGCCGGTTCATTATAGAGAATCAGCACACCTTTCTGCTTCAGAGTGTTGTTCATCTCGGGCCTTTTATTCCGTAACGCGTTTCATCGCGCTTTCTATGATGGTTCCGATCAGATTTTCATAGGACAGTCCAACTCCTGTTGCTATCATCGGTAGATCAGAATGGGTAGGATGCAAACCCGGGAGTGGATTCAGTTCCATAAAATATGGCTTCCCATCTGCACCGATCCGGATGTCCACCCGTCCTGCATCCCGGCACTCAAGTGCCTTGTAGGCGGCCAGTGCCAGATGCTCTACATCTGCCACCAGTTCACCACCCCGCACAGGCACATACTCTACATACGACTCGCACTGCTCCTTCACCAGAAATGAGTAATCTTTCTCCGGTGCGCTATCAAGGATACGCACCTCCAGGGTACCCAACACCGACGCATCCGAACCCGTACCCAGCAGGCCGGTGGTAAATTCACGACCCGGAAGGTAGGTTTCCACCAGTACGGGCTGATTGAACCGACAAATCAAATCGTCTACCGTCTGTTTCAGTTCTTCAGGATTTGCAACTTGGCTCTTTCCGTCAATGCCTTTCCCTGTCCCCTCCGCAACGGGCTTGACAAACATGGGAAAGGAGAGGTTCAAACCGCTCAGGTCTGAAACGGTTTTCACTACGTCTCCATCGGGGACTGCAACCCCTTCAGCACGAACCAGCTTCCTCGCGACAGCCTTATCCAGAGTCACCGCGCATGTAAGTGGGTCAGAGAAAACGTAGGGCTGGTTGTACAATTCGAGCAGCCCGGGGACCTGGGCTTCACGGGATCTTCCCTTCAATCCTTCGGCTATACTGAAAACAAGGTCCCATCGGTCCCCCTTCACCAGACGCGCACACAGATTACGGCCGTGACCGATCTGATCCACCTTATAGCCAAGACGCTCCAACGCATCCGCCAACTCTCTGATGGTTGATTCGGAATCAAATTCTGCTACATCCTCTTCACTGTATCCTTCGGCTAAATATGTTGATCTGAGATCATACACAAACCCAATCGTTTTCATGCGGTCCATTCAATTCTCCTGAAATATATTTTCTTTAGATGTTACCATCATTTTAAAGCGGTCGCAGCCCCCTGGAAAAATGCCCTCGCACCCAACCTCAGGTTTGTGAGACTGTATCCCCCTTCCTGCACTACCAGTGTGGGGACACGCAGTTCCATTAATCTTCGGCCTATTTTCCCCATGCCACGGGGAGTGACCAGGAAACCACCTGTGGGATCTCCTTTCATCGTATCAAACCCCAGGCTCACCACCAGAAAGTTCGGTTTGAACTTCGTGAGCGCCACAAAGGCCCGCTCCATTGTTTCAAGGTATTTTTCTTCCGAACAGCCATCGGGAAGTGGAAAGTTGCGATTAAACCCCTTTCCCTCACCGACCCCTCTCTCGTCAGCAAATCCACTGAAGTAGGGATAGGCATAACTCGGATGGCCGTGGATGGATATCGTGAACACATCACTGCGGTTGTAAAAAATATCCTGCGTGCCATTGAAGTGATGGAAATCCACATCCAATATGGCGACGCGCCCGCCCCTTCTGACAATGTAATCTGCGGCGATAGCCGCATTGTTGAAATAGCAGAATCCCCCGTATATGCGCCTTTCAGCGTGATGTCCCGGAGGTCGGCAAACCGCATACGCCAGTATTCTTCCGTGCAGGACTTCTTCAGCAGCGGTCAATGCCACGTCAACAGCCGCACGTGCGGCTTCATACGAGTTCTTAGAAAGTGGTGTGAAGGTGTCCATGCAATAGTACCCGGCCCTGAGGGCCTTGTCTTTTGGTTGACGCTCGGGACGCCTGATTGGGAACACATAGGGGTACACCGGTCTTTTTGCGGATAACCCCTTGCAGACCAGTTTGAGATATGAAACAAAATCACGGCTATGAACTGTTCGAAGTACCGACTCTCCGAAATGCTTCGGGCCCCGTTTTTCAAAAATTTGAAGGGGATTCAGGGACTCCATAATAACCCGGACCCGGGCCGGCCGCTCCACGTATCCGCGATCATTTACATGATGCAGGACGTGGTTTTCAGAAAATACAACAATAAAGGGACTGGCCAATCTCCGCTTTTCCACCGGAATACTGGCAATATTCTGCTTCGGTCTTTTCGGTTCCCGAATCCGCACCGGATCATCCCGGAACGAATCCACAACTTCCTTGATGTACTGTGGGGAAGCCACATTGGGGTACTTCCGCTCCAGGATAAGTTGAACAGCTTTTCTGGCATGTTTTCTGGACAGAGATTTACCGCTGCCCAGGTCGTCGTATAGCAGATAAGGCGCCGGACCGTCCCCAATGGGCGTCTCAAAGGCCGTGCCCACGACTGGTCTTACGCCATATCTCTCGTAGAATTGCAACCGGAGGCGGTTTTCTTTCAGGAGTTCCGGATCCGGTTCCAGTTCAGGATCGTCCGGAAGGGCTTCCAGGTAAAGTGCCCTTGCTTTGACGGAATGAGCGAATTCCCGGGTCCCCTCGTAGAGAGCGCTTCCCATTCCTCCACCCTTGACCCCCGGCGCGACTGCGATAAAATCCAGCAGACAGCTCCTGATTTCCGGTAGATACAGAATGAGGGAAAACCCCACTACCTTATCCAGCCCACGTTCTGCAACCAGCAGAACTGAACGGTAGCCGGAGGTGTATGGATCCTCCAGCATCGTCGGGATTCCGTCCGCATACGCGGCGACATCCGAAAATCGGTGCCTGAAGATATCCTGAACTTGCCGGACTATGGTCTCTTCATGCCCCGCACTGAAAATTCGCCTGATTTTGAGCATTTATTCAGCACTCTCTGTCGGTTTTTCCCGCCAGATCCGAATGCAATATTCTTCTCTCTGTCCTGGCCATATGCGATGGAACAATCTTCTTCGCACTGCCATTTGCCAGATCTGCAACCATCGGATTCAGGGCGGGCTCCTCTACCCTGGCATAGCCATCTCCCTGAACCATCGGTTCCGGGTAGCTGATCAACATGCCCTCAAAATTCCGAAGTACCGTATGCGTCGGACTGGTGCTTACAATATAGGTCGGAAGCAGCGGTAATTTCCCGCCTCCTCCAGGCGCATCCAGCACAAATGTTGGAATGGCCAGCCCTGACAGGCGTCCCCGGAGATATTCCATAATCTGAATACCACGGGACAGTGGAGTACGAAAATGCTCCACCCCACGAACCAGATCACATTGGAAGAGATAATATGGACGCACTCTCATTTTCACCAGCTTTCTGCACAAATCTTCCATAATGACCGGGTCATCATTAACTCCTTTCAGCAGTACGGACTGGTTTCCGACCGGAATGCCGGCGTCCACGAGTCTGACGCACGCCTCAACTGCTTCGGGGGTAATTTCATTGGGATGGTTAAAATGAGTATTCACCCAGATGGGTTGATACTTCCGGAGCATGTTCACGAGCTCATTATTGATCCTCATGGGCAGCGTCACTGGAGTCCGTGTCCCAATACGGATAATGTCCACGCTCGGCACATTGCGAACTGCCGAGATAAACCGCTCCAGCTGCGGAGTTGTCATCGTAAAAGGGTCGCCCCCGGAAATGATCACGTCGTGTATTTCAGGATGATCCCGCAAATAGGCGACGACGTGAGCCAACTGTTTTTGGGGCATGGTCACTTCATGCTGACCTGCGATCCGTTTTCGTGTGCAGTGACGACAATACATGGCACATGTAGACGTTGCAACGAGCAACGCCCGATCCGGATATCGGTGCACGAGTCCTGGTACCGGCATATCATGTTCTTCTTCCAAAGGATCGTCCATCAGGAACGACGGGTCAATCAGCTCTTCTCCAACCGGCACCGCCATCTGGAAAATCGGGTCCGAAGGGTCGGCCTTCTGAATCAGTGAAGCATAGTACGGTGATATTGCCATCGGAAAACGGGCAGCAGCCGAGACAGTTCCTTCGCTCAATTTTCCACATTTCAACAGTAGGCATAACTCGTCGGCGTTTCTGACTCTGTGGCTCATCTGCCACATCCAGGAATTCCACTCTTGCGGGTTGGCAGAAGTTCGATCATCCGGTATGATTTTTGACATTTTCAATTTCCGGGGATGATCCAGGTTGGATTTCAGATTATCGTGATTACATTTCCCTTCTTCCCGGTCGGGAATAAGGGGAACCGCTAAGGACGGAGAAATACTGGGAGGTTCGTCATCGCGAACCAAGTCGAGATCCAGATTCTGCATCTCTTGTGTCTCCTATGCACCTATTGTAAACATCTCGTTTACGTGCCACTTCCGATAGAAAAGTAACACTAAACTTGAAGAGAAACTACTCCCACGTGTTCATCTTGTCAACAACTATATTTTCGTCGCATTCTATAAATATTTTTCTACCTTATACTTCTATAATTTAGCCCATGAGAAAAAATCAAAAAAAGTCCACCTCAGTGCCATTGTATGCAAATAAGAAATGTTCACAACAGAAACCACAAATGTGCACGAAAAGTGATTCATTTTCAGTGTGCTCAGATGGCTTCTGAACTGACCGATTTCTGGCATCAGTCAAGCGTATTCCAGAGGTTCTCATTCTTGGTTACAATTGCTCCCGTGACTTCATTGGAATCATTGAAGCATTCATGCGCAACGGCAGCATTGCCAGATTGGAATTAAGACTCATCCGTGCAAGTACTGGATTTTCAGAAGCGGAATTTTCGCGCAACGGAAACAGTGATGTCGGCGGCGGTGTAGGTAAACACATCCTCAGAAAAACTGAACTGCCAGTCGTGCCAGATGGCCCCGATAGTCAGCATGGCCTGATAATCATCCAGCCGCTTATATCCTGTATCGTATGGAGAAGAAGAAAGATAAAGTTGTGCTACAGCTCGAATGTCCCTGTAAATATTTGTAGTAACAGCCACATAGCCAAACCCCATACTACCCAGTGCTGTATTCAATCGGCTGTCCGGGGTGCCGAGGTTCATAAAGCCCAAGCCATAATCCAGTTGAAATTTGTCAAAAACGTGGGAAAACGCCACCTGAGCCCCCACATCAAAAGAACCCGAACCCAGACCCTTCCTTGCGCTGCCGGTGGGCAGCTTTGCAAAAACTGAAAAGGCGAAGCGAAATCGGCTGATGTCCCGGACTTTGAAAATGTTGAATCCCAGCTTGATGTCTCCAATCCCTGCTTCCGGCCCCGACAGGTCAATTTCCCCGAATTGGAAAGCAAATTCATTGTCGGGACGAAATTGTCTCCCTCCATTGTTCACACCAATGATGTCATGATATTTTTCAATTATGGAATCAAACGCCCCCTTCCAGTTGTAAATAACCGGTACTTCCACATAGACGGAAGAAAACGCATTGAGCCGCCGTTCAAACCGGCCGAACACACTGAACGTTTCCATGTCCAGTGCGACCGGCCTCTCCAATCCAGGCTGGTCAAATTCTGAAATAGCATACATACTGGAATACTGACTCAGTACCAGGACGTTCCACTTACGGCCATTGTAAAAATCGAATTGTTCAAATGAAGGAGACAAAATCCAGAGATAGGCGGGGGAGTTATTCTTTACAAAAAGAGGTCCCCCGGACGAGACGCCCGGGAGGGAGATCAGAAAACCAAAAACCAGCAGGCTGTTAAGAGCCCATCTGGTCCAATTGTGACTGTGCTTCTTTCTCATACCTTGAATTCTGGAACTGCTCCACAAGTATGTTGAATGCGGCTTTCGCTTCATCCAGCTTACCCATTTTCTTCAGGAGCTTTCCCTTCTGAAGGAGCACATAATCCTTGATTGTGTTTTGGGAAATATCCTTGTCAGCCATCTGATCATAAACTTTCAATGCGTCTTCCAATTTGTTCTGATTCTGCAACAGTGCCGCATATTTCACACCAACCAGTGCCTTGAACGGGTAGTCTGACTCTGCGAATAGTGCCGACAGCGTTTCTATGGCTTTATCTAATTGATTCAACTTAATATAATCTGCTGCCATGTAAAAACGGGCCCGTTTTGCCACCGAACGGGTCGGCTTTTCATCAATGACGTGCTCAAATTCTTTCAAAGCCGCTTCCTGCTGGGCTCTGGGAGTCTCATATTTCGGAGTTTCCCCTTTTGCAGGCTGATAGTAGTAGATTTCAAGTGCTTTGGACATCATCTTTTCCGAACTGTCTTGACGGTTATGGGTATAGCTCGTAGCAATTACATAAATGCCAACGACCACAAAGAGTAAGACTACACCGGAAACGGCTATAGTCTTATGTGGTTTTATCCCGTTAATCACCTTGTCAATCGTGGATGCAAACTCGTCCTCTCTCATCATCTTTTTCATTTTTCTGTGGGAATACTTTTTCTGCGCCACAAAGGCCTCCTGTCAGCTTTTCAAAATCAAGAAACATCCTCTCAAACCCCGTCCCCTTCGTCAAGTACAAACCTCTCCGATAACAGAAGCCGGTGCAGGTGCCCAGGATAGGAGGGAGAAAAATCAGGGAATTGATGATTCAGCTGGCTTTTATCGATCCATTCACTGTCCCGTCAACATTCGGTCCCTAAAACCGGATTCCGACTTTCAATGCATATTGCAGCACTTCCCCTTTACTCACTTCTCCATTCACAACCAGGAATGGAAACGGAGAAAATTGGAGTCCTCCGCTCACTTGTGTCACTGACTCTGTGACTCCGGAAAGACCGGTACCTGCAACAGAAGGGGAAGCATGCATCTGAACAAGTGAAACACCTGCGTAGGGAGTGAACATCAGGAACCCCTTGCTTACCATTAGACCCAGAGATTTTGTATTCATATTCAGATGATCTACGCCGGTAAGCTTTGAATATGATGCTCGGGCGACAACAGCAGGCATGACTGTAGATCCTTTAACCAGGCTATATTTTGCCTCGACTCCCCAGCTGGAAACGTTCGAATCCCGGGCTTTGCTCCACATCATTCCGACATCTACGCCAAACGGCAAACCCTTCTGTACATGAATTCTCGTAGTAGTCAGGAAATTGTTCGGGTCCCCTATTGTCATGTTCTTCCAGAAATCCGAACCGTTTGAAATATTCACAAGCAAAATGTCCGCTGAAACGTCAAATCCTGTCACACCCAGGGACTCTGCAGGGGCGCCCGGACTGAACCATAAGGCCGTACCCATTTCCTTTGTAAAGTTGCTGAATTGAACCTGGTTCATGGGACCTGCGAAGTCAATATCCTGTGCAAATGCGCCCGGTATCAGAGCCAACACCATCAAAACCCAACCAAATCGTTTCACTTCAAAACCTCCCGGATCTCTATCATGTGCGCTCATTGTACAACACCTTTCGCTCTCCCCGCAAACCGCACCGAAGGGCTGCATGTGTCCGGGAGGTGGCACAAAACACGACCGGAAAGAGCAACTGAAACAAGCGCAGAAAACAGAAAGAGTTGCTACGTCAGAAAATTGGCTGTTTCCCGTCTAGGCAGAACGTTTTTTTTCTAACTTATCTTTCCCTATTTCAGAGAAAAACAGTCCAGAAAACGTTTTCTTTTCTCTGCAGGCAGTTGGTATTCAAGGATAGTGTTTTCGGAAGGCTGGGACGAAAAATATACAAGACGCTCCACCCCCTTTTCAATCAGTTGTGTTTTCAATTCAGCATCCACACGGACTGCCCGTGTAATTGCGGTTTGAAATCTTGGCTCATTCTGAACCCAATCCTGAAGAAGGGATTCTACAATCCTAACATTCGTCAAAGCCAGGCGACGAACCGTCATTTTCAGAAACGCGCATTTACGTGCCACCTTTTCAATGAGAACAAAGGGGGTTTCCGGCAGCATTATGGCCAGGGGAATTGCCGGAAAACCGGTTCCGGAACCAACATCCACTACAGGATTTTTGCCAAACTCTTCCATGGCAAGTGGAGTCAGTGAGTCCAGCAGATGGCGTGTCAGAAGGATATGGTGATTGTGATCCGCTGTCAGATTCATCTTCCGGTTCCAACTGAGGAGAA
>Ga0210044_10009479_pt1 | contig 11844 bp, 5 predicted proteins | sample CryGey13umfilter_2_FD_183959 | JGI IMG/M metagenome (GOLD analysis project Ga0210044, IMG submission 183959) | Groundwater microbial communities from aquifer in Utah, USA - Crystal Geyser 4/9/14 3 um filter (SPAdes) (version 2) | ecosystem: Environmental > Aquatic > Deep subsurface > Groundwater... | reverse complement strand
ATGATGCGCTCCTCATACTCCACCCGGTCCATGACCTCGCGCTTCTGCGGGGTATAGCCCTCGATCAGAAAACGGTCGACCTCCTGGAAGGTCTGGCCGCGGGTGAAGTTGAAGCGGGGCTCGGCCGGCTCTTTCTCGACCTGGGCGATACTGGCGTGGATATACTTGGCGGCCCGCCGACCGGAAACCACGGCCTGAATGACGGACTGGGGGCCGGAAACCGCGTCACCGGCCGCCCACACAAAGCCAAGGCTGGTCTTCTGGCTCTGACCATGGACCTTGAGCAGGCCGCTCGACGTACTCTCCAGCTTGGCCTCCAGGGATTCAGGGGGAAAGGTGGCCAGCAAGGTTTCCTGGCCCACCGAATAGAGAATCAAATCGGTCAGTAAACTTTCGGTGAGCCCCGACACCGGCACGGGACGCTGCCTGCCGCCCTGATCCGGCTCGCTTAGTTCCATGCGCTGCATGCGCAGAAAAAGGGTGCCATGCCGCTCCACGATCTGCGTGGGACTGGCCATGGGAATAAAACGCACCCCTTCGCGCTCGGCCTCCTTGGCGGAATGTTCCTGGGCCTGCATCTTGTCCGGGCTGCTGGAATGCACCACGATAACTTCCTTGACCCCGAGCCGCACCAGGGAACGGGCCGCCTCCATGCCGATATTGGTGCCGCCCAGCACCACGGCCCGGCGGCCGGGGAAGTGATTCTTGCCCTCGTTGACCTGTTTCAAAAATTCCGTGGCCGGGTGGACGAAGGGCAGGTCAATACCGGGGATGTCGATAATCTTGGCCTTCTGGGTGCCAACGCCGAGCAGCACGGCGTCGAACCCCTCATCTTGCAGACTCCGCAGGGTGAAGTCCCGACCCCACCTCTGGCCGCAACGGACCTTTATGCCGAGCTTAAGGATCGTCTTGATCTCATAGTCAAGGACCGCTTTGGGGATGCGGTAGCCGGGGATGCCATAGCGGAGCATACCACCCAGCTCTGCCTCGCCCTCAAGAATGCTCACCTGATGGCCGTATTTGGCGAGGAAAAAGGCGCCGGACAGGCCGGCGGGCCCGCCCCCGATCACGGCTACCCGTTTGCCGGTAGCTGGCTCTTTTTCGATACGCAGGTCAACGTCCTTGTCATTGGCCATGCACCAGTCGGCCACAAAGCGTTTCAGGTGGTTGATAGCAATAGGTTGATCGACCAAGGCCCGGCGGCAGTTGGTTTCGCAAAAACGCGGGCAGACCCGGCCCACGGAGAAAGGCAACGGGTTGCGCTCCATGACCAGCCGCAGGGCCTCCTCATACTGGCCGAGACGGATGTGGGCAATATAGCCTTGGACGTTGATCTGCCCCGGGCAGCTCATACTGCAAGGCGCCTTGCAATCGCCAAAGTGATTCTCGGCAAGCGTCTCGAGGTTTTTCTTACGGAGCTCCTTGACCATGGCGGTGTCGGTATGGACCACCATGCCGGGCCGGGCCAAGGTCACGCAGGAGCGCACCGGCTTGTCCCTGCCCTCCACCTCGACCAAACAGATCCGGCAATGCGCCTTGGACTTACCCTTGACAAAGCAGAAGGTGGGAATATGGATACCCAGCGCCCGGGCCGCTTCCAGCACCGTGGTTTTCGGCCTGACCCCAATTTCCTGGCCGTTAATGCTGATGGGTATATCGGACATTGATCTAAGCCCCAACTTTTTATTTAGTCCCGTAGGGTGCGCAGGAGGTCGCGGACGCCTCGGAGGGGGGCAAAACGCCCGCCGAGCATGAGCGAAAGGCATTGCCAGCCCGGGAACACTTAGCCGGCACAAGCTGGATAGTTACAACAATTAAAGACAAATTACAAGGGGCCGCTCTCTTCGCTGAAAGCTGACGGCTGACTGCTGGCATCATGCCGCCGGCTTCCATTCCTTCAGGAAGGCCGGCAGATGCCCGGCCTCGCGCGGCCCCATGAGGATGCTCCAGTTGGGGAGTTCCTCCTCCAGTTCACCCTTGATCGAGGCGAGATAGCCAGGAATGATGAGTTCGCGATACTTGACCTTGTCCTCGATACCCGACTTCTTGACAAACTGGGCAATAAGGTCAGCGCCAAACTTACCGGCCGCCCAGGCGGTGAGCACGGAAAGCCCCTCGGTGTCCTTGATGAGCAGCCAGGAGGGCACCTTGGAGCCCTCGATCTCGCCGGAGACGATGAAGTAGGTGAGCGAGAAGTTGCAGGTGATAAGCACCGGCGAGTTCTCGGCCGGACCATTGATGCTGTAAATGTCCTCCGCCACCACCATGGGCCGCTGCGGATCGGTGAAGATGTTAAGCCGTTCCAGGAGCAGGGGAAAAAGGATGTCACCCTGCAGGTCGGAGAGTACCACGATACCGGCATACTTGGCCACCAGCACCGAGGCGATCATGGCCTCCAGGAGGGAATCGTCGGTCATCTCGCAGGGGAAGGTGATGGTCGGGAAGCCCAAGGGCTTGAACTTGCTGCGCACCGCGGCGCGGCGGGCCAGGACATTGTCTTCCAGGGCGGCGCGCACGGTGCGGGCGCCCGTATCGATAACCATATCCTTCAGGCCGGCGGCCAGCAATTTTTCGGTAAGGGCAACCGTGTCATCCACCGTGGCGCCCTTGACGCCCAACGGACAGCCGGCCTCCTTGGCCACCGCGGCCATGGCCTCGGCGTTGTCGGCCGCGGCCCCGAACAGCAGGGGTTTGCGCGCCCCGCAAAGGCCGGCGGCGGTCTTCATGGCAGCGGCATCACCGGTCATCAGGATGAGTTGGGCATCAGCGGCGCCGGCCAGCACCTTGCCGACCAGGTCGCAGAAGGCCTTGGCGTCGCCCTTGCTGTCTTGCACGGCAATGAGGTCAGCCCGCAGATTGACGCCGACCCGCTCGTAGCGCAAGGTGTTAAAGCGCTCGATCCGGCCGTCAACATCGGCGGCCGCCATGGCGGTGGTCACCAGCACCGCAATGCCGGTGGGGTTCTCGAAGCGCTTTTCATGCCGGAACAGGCAGGTCTCGCCGCCGATGGTAAAGGGCAGATCAGCGCTGCCGAGCTTGATGGTGCGGATCGGCGGGGCCGAGGCCTCGCCGATGGTGGCCTTGACCTCGTCATCGACATAGGGGCATTCGCCGATTTCGGTCTGGCCGGCGGCCACCTTCATGGCGAAGGCGAGACAGGTTGGAATGGAACACTCCCCGCAGTTCTTTTTGGGAAGCATCTTGAGAATCTGAATACCGGTTAAAGCCATTGTATGGTTCCTCCCCGTTGTGGAAAGCTTGTTTGTCGAGCATCGAGCCGCGCGGCACGGATCCCCACTACATGATGGGATCCATCTTCAGGGCGGGATGTCCCTTTTCCTGGAGGAATTTCAACACCTCTTCCTCGGTGGTGCCCACTTCCTCGTCGGCGATCATGTCGAAGAATTGCGGCATGCCCATCTCCTGGCAGCGCTGCATGAGCTTGTCCTTCAACTCTTCCTTCAGCATCTTGGGCAGCCAGACCACGCGCTGCAGGCCGCCTTCGGCCATGAAGAGCTTCTGGCTGGTGAGGTAATGCTTTGACACCCCCATGAAGCCGGGGGTCTGGGCGCCGCCGCCGGCCATGCCGGCCAGGGTGGTGAACTTCATGCCCGACGGGGTCATGCCCATGAAGTCCCGGTTGACCACCATAATGCCGTTGCACTGCGGCAGGGTGGCGGCAATGGCCTCGAAGCAGCCGCAGGCGGTCATGGGGTTGGTCATCAGCGAGTAACAGCTCACCTCGGTCACCGCGCCGCGCGAGGCCTGGGCCACGAAGTCGTTGATGCCCGCGAAGGATCCCATGGTCTTATCCAGGCAGGCGCCCTTGTCAATGGGCTGATTGGGACCGGTGGGGTTGATCTGGAAGGAGGCCTTGCCATCCAGCCAGTTGTAGGCGCCGCACATGCCGACCCGCTCCGGGGTGATGACGCAGACATGGCTGGGGGCAAAAGACTGGCACAGGGTGCAGGAGTAAAAGACCTCTTCGGTCTCGTCGGTCATGTTGCCCAGGCGCAGATCCCGCTCGGCGTAAACCTTCTTGGCCAGGGCCACGACCTCCTCCACCTTGTCCTGCACGGTGTAGATCTTGACCTGCACCTTGTCGAGGATGGCGCCGAACTCCTGGTGCAGCTTGCCGTGCAGCATCTTGCCGATGTGGGTGAACGAAAAGCCCTTTTCCACCGCGCCCTTGCCCACCCGGATCCACATGATGTTACGCTGGCCGATGTGCATGATGCCCTGGATGTAGTTGATCAGGTGATGGAACTGACGCTCGAGGATGGGCTCGAAATCGGACTGCATCTCGCGGCCCGCCACCTCGACCAGAATGGCGATGGGCAGATTCTGGCCCTGCGCAAGTTCCGGGACATCAGGCCCCTCCACGGTCACCTGGCCGTCGGTCACCTCGTCCATCTCCTTGGAGACCAGAACCTCGACCCCGGTGGTGCGACCGCCGCCACACTCCATGAACAGGTCGTCCTTGCGGATGCGCTCGCCCTCGAAGGCCGGGCCAAAGGCCATGGGGATGTCAATCTTGGAGACCGAGACCTTGAGCCCGCGCACCTCGATGGCCTTTTGCACGAATTCGTCATGGGGAACGTTGCTCACCACGTGCTCGTAGGTACAGATGCCGGTGGGCAGCACCTCGGGAATGTTGTAGTCGGAAATGGTCGGGAAGCCCCAGTTAATGGCGCCGGCAGCATTGGCATACCAGGCGTCGGACACCTCGCCAAAGGCCATGACAAAGGCAAAGGTACGATCCTTGTTGTAGATCAGGTTGCCCCGGTAATCGCCGGGCTTGATGCCGCCAAAGGCCATGGCCACGCGGCAGGCGAAGCCGATGGCGAACACCGCCGTGGTGTAAGAATCGCCAAAGGGCACCAGCCGGGTGCCCCAGCCGATCTGCACGCCGGCCGCGGTCAGTTGCTCGGGCATATGTACCCCGCCGGTGTGGTCGTGCATGAAGATATAGAGGTTTTTCTCCTGCAGCTCCAAGGCGATCTTGCTGGCGACCTCCTTGGTCGGCGGCGCGCCCAAGATGGCCGCAAAGCCGGGGGCCGTGCCGTCCACGAACTCAACGCCGCGCTTTCGGAAGATGACGTCGTCGGCCGCCCCGAGCCAGATGTTCTGGTCGGTGGGCTCTTCCGTCTTGGTGTAGTATTCGGGCTGGTTCAGGTAACGGATGGCCTCATACATCTCCTCGGCAAAAAAGGTGGCCATGCCCGCCTCCAGGGCCGGGGCCAGATAGGGCAGCCAGGTTGCTTCCGACACTTGGGCCGGCAGCAATTTGCGGCATTCCTGAAAGATCTCCTTCATGTCGCCCAGGTTCTGGACCTTGGCGCCCAGTATGCTGTAGATAATGGGCAGGAAATAGGTCGTGTTCGGAAAGGCGACCTCCTGGGCGGCACCGTACTGCTTCATGGCCTGCTCATAGGTCTCCTCGGCCATGTCCACGATCTTGTGGGCACCTCGAATGGCGGCTGAACAGATTATTTTCGACATGGAAAAACTCCTCTCACCTTATCCGTGCACAAGGCACAACGTATGGTCTGCACGCCGAAAGCGGCGCGACGATTTCTTCTTTGCCCGCCCTTACCCCATCAAACCGCTGATCAGGGCCTTGGTCAACGCCACGGCCCGCGGATGCCGCATGATGAGCACCTCGCCGCCGGCCATGAGCATACAGGTGGCGGTAATGGCCTCCATCAACACCCCGCGCCGCTCCTGGTCGCCGATCATGGCGTCCGTGGGCAGCCGGGTTTCCTTGGCCTTCCAGACCTCGCGACCCAGGTTGCAGATTAATGGCACCTGCAACTTTTCATCCTTCTGGGTCAGGGCGGCCAGCCGGATACGCTCCATGACCGAATAGGAATATTCGATGCCATAGCCCAGGGCGCCGATGGAGGGATCCACCAGCACGGTGTCCAGGGACACGCCCAGATTCTCCAGCAGGATATTGAGCTGCTTGGCCAGATTGACGTCAATGGGCGAGGCGGCGATCATGGGGTGGCCAAAGGCCATGGCCGTGGCCCCCAGCGACCGGTAATTGGCGTCGGAAAGCGGCCCCAGGCAAACCTTCTTGTCGCCGATCATGGCGGTAATTTCCCTGAGGGTCTCGGTGTCCTTGTCGGCATTGCCGCAGCCCCAGAGAATCACCGGCACGTCCACGCCGTTCACCACCTCCACCGCCTTCTTGGCGGCCTCGCTGGAGGGCCGGTTCAGGCCATTGGGGTCGGTGCTCACCAGGGAGAGACAGATGGCCTCCATGTTAAAGTCGGTGACGCACTTCCTGGCCCAGGCCACCGGATCGTTCAGCACGCCCTCAAAATGGCGGGCCAGGCTGGCGGGCCATTCATCGGGCGCCACGTCCAGCACGTCCATGGCGACAATCGGCCGGTTGGGCATCTCGCCCTCGAATAGATAAAACGGCAGGGTCTTGGCGCCGCCCACCGTGAGGGTGTGGCCCTTGCTACCCAACACCGTCTCGCGGATGGCGCCGGAGTATACCTGTTTGTAGGAATTATCAGGCACCCTGGCGGCCCTTTCGGCCAGTGGCGTCGTTTCCACGGCAAGGGCGGCCGGGGTCTCGGCCGCCGAAGACCGCGGGCTCGGCTTGACCGCTGGCTGGGCCGGCGGCTTGGCGGGCGGGGCCTCTTTCGGGGCCGGTACTGCCTTACTGGCCGCCACGGCGGTTGCCTTTTTCTCTGCCTCGGCCTTTTTGCTGGCGACCTCGGTCGCCGCCTTCTGGCGGGCAGCCTCCTCGGCGGCCTTCTTCTCGGCCTCGGCCTTGCTGGCGGCCTCGGCCGCCGCCTTTTTAGCGGCCACCTCGGCCGCCTTGGGTTCCACGGCCTTTTCCACGACCTTCGCCTCGACCTTGACTGGTGGAGGAGCGGCCGCGGTCACGGCGGCCACGCCGGCAGGCGGCTCCTTCTCCAGGGTGGCACAGGCGGCGGTAAATTTGGTCAGGGCCTCGAACTGCTTGTCCGATATACCCAGGGCCTCTTTAAGGGCTTCCAGGCCGCCACGGACCTGCTCCAAGGCAATCTGCCGTTCTCTTTCGTTCATCGCGTGTTCTCCCGCATCGTCTCCCTCAGGAATTCCAGGCTGCTCCCCGGCAATCGGTCCTCGTAGCACCATCGGCACCGCCGCTGTTGCGCCGGGCTGCCGCGCCGCGGCAAGAGGCGGCGCCGTCCCATCGTCCGCAAAGACCGGCCGCGGGCCAAGCTTGGCCCGACTGACAATCTCGGGCACCGCCTTTTCCCATTCAATGGCCATGATGTGTACGCCGGCCACACCCTGAATAGCCCGCACCTGGTTGATAATATCAACGCAGATATTGATGCCCTCGTCCTCTTTGTCCTTGGCGCCCTGCATGCGCTTGATCACCTCGTCGGTCACCTCCATGCCGGGTACGAACTTCTTCATATAACGCGCCATGCCGAGGGACTTGGGCGGGGTGACACCGGCCAGGATATGCACCTTATCAAGCAGGCCCAGTTCGCGAACCATCTCCATGAACCTCGCGAACTTCTCGACGTTGTAGATGATCTGGGTCTGAATGAAGTCGGCGCCGGCCGCCACTTTCTTGCCGAGGCGGGCGGCGCGGAACTCAAAGGGATGGGCAAATGGATTGGCCGCCGCCCCCAGGAAAAGCTTGGGAGCGTGGTCCTTGATCGCCTCGCCGCACTGAAAGACCTGGTCGTCCCGCATGGCCTTGACCATCCCGAGCATCTGGATGGAGTCCATGTCAAAGACCCCCTTGGCCATGGGGTGATTGCCGAACTTCTGGTGATCGCCGGTCAGGCAGAGCAGATTCTTGAGCCCCAGGGCGGCGGCGCCCAGGATGTCGCTCTGCATGCCGATGCGGTTACGATCGCGGCAGGTCATCTGAATGACCGGCTCCACCCCTTCCTGCAAGGCGATGAGCCCGGCGCCGATGGACGACATCCGCACGATGGCGGTCTGGCAGTCGGTGATGTTGACCGCATCGACACTGCCCTTCAGAAGCCGGGCCTTCTCGCGGACAACCTCGGGATCGCCGCTCTTGGGCGGCCCCAGTTCGCCGGTGACCGCGAATTCACCCCGGGCGAGAATTCTTTCTAATCGACTTCCCGATTTCATGAACCTGCATCCTTATCTATGGAAAAAAATCAACAATGACGAAATAACCGCTCAACCTTTGTGTTGCGGTCCATGACAGCCGACATCGCCAATGCCCGCCCCGGTGCCGCCAAGGTCGCGGCGCATGGCCATGTCGAAGAGCACCCGGTCGCGCTTCTTGTTGATGCCCAGGGCATCCCGTTTCTGTTCAATATGATCGATCATGATTCTGGCGATGTCCAGGGGCGCCTCGGCAATATTCCAGTGGGCGCCCAGCTCCTGTGTGATGCCTTCCTGGAGATACTTGCTGAACTTTTTGGCGCCGGTCACCGGCAGGCTCTGGAAGACCACCTGGGCGCCGCTGGCCACGAAATAATGGCCAATGGCCACCGCCTTCTCGCTCATCCACTGGGGCGCCGCGCCTATGGCCGGCAGGTCGGAGATGTCGTCACCCAGGCCGCCCTCCCGCACCATCTCGGTGGCGGCGATGAGGATGCGGCTGTTGTCGACGCAGGAGCCCATGTGCAGCACCGGCGGCATCCCCACGGTTTCGCAGACCTCGGCCAGGCTCTCGCCGCAGAACTGAGCCGCCTCGGGTCGCAACAGGCCGACCCGGCCCAGGCTGGTGGCCGCGCACCCGGTGGCCAGGACCAGGATGTTGTTCTTGATCAGTTCCCGGGCAATAATCTCGTGGGTCGCGTCGCTCATCTTGAAGTTGTCGCAGCCAACGATAGCGCCCACGCCCCTTATGCGGCCGTTGATGATGTTGTCGTTCAACGGCCGGTAGCTCGCGCGAAAACGGCCGCCCAGCATATGGTTGATGGTCTCGTGGCTGAAACCGGCCACCACGTCGAGCCTGGATTTCTCCGGGATATGAAAGTCGCCGCGCTTCTTGAAGTTGCCGATGGCGTGCGTGAGAATGCGCTTGGCGGAATTGATGGCCTCGTGATCGTCAAACTGGATGTGCACCGCGCCATCCATCTTGGCCCGGTAATTGGTGGTGATGATGTCGGTGTGAAAACTCTTGGCCACCTGCACCACCGACTGCATGATGCACTGCACATCCACCACCATGGCCTCGATGGCGCCGGTGGCCAGGGCCATCTCCTGCTGGACAAAGCCGGCGGCCACCGGAATGCCGCGGCGCATAAGGATTTCATTGCCAGTGCAGCAGACCCCGGCCAGGTTGATGCCGGTGGCCCCGGCCTTCTTGGCCAGGGCCAGGATCTCCGGGTCGCCAGCGGCGAGGCACAGGGCCTCGGCCAAGAGCGGCTCGTGACCGTGAACGGTGACGTTCACCTGGTCCGGCCTGAGCACGCCAAGATCAACCACGGCGCGGATCGGCACCGGGGTGCCGAACATGATGTCGGTGAGTTCGGTGGAGAGCATGGACGACCCCCAGCCATCGGCCAGGGCGCAGCGCGATGACTGCATGGTAAGATTATGGTATTCCTGATCCACGCCCATGTGGGTGCGGTGCATGAGTTCGACCACTTCCCGGTCCACCCCGCGCGGTTCGATACCGAGCTTGCGCCAGACCTCCTGACGTTTGGCCGGGGCCCGCTTCAGCATCGACAGGGGGGTGTTTTCCTGGTTGCCGAATTCAGCCATGGCCTTCTGGCCCAATTCCAGGGCGATATCGTTGACCTCGCGGCCCTCGGTAACGATGTCGAAAACCACGGCCAGCTTTTTAAGCTTGTCGACATCCTTGATCTGATTGGGGCCCTCGCCCCGGGCGGCGGCGATAAAGCCGCGCACCATCTCGCGGGAATGATCGGTGTGGGCCGCGGTGCCCGCCGCCACGGTACGGCCAAAATGCCGCGCCGCCACCGTATCGGCGGTGGCCCCGCAGATGCCGATCATCTCGTCGACGCCATCGATGATCTGACAGGGCCCCATATTACAGTGCCGGCAGCAGGTGCCGGTGGAGCCGAACAGGCAGGCCGCCATGCCGCGCGCCTTCACCCGGTCGTAGGCGGTGGTAAACTTCTTCTCGCCGCCAACCTTCTCCAAGACATCAATGGTGGATTGACAGGTAATTTCCGTACAACCCTCGCAACCGTTCCGTTTTACAGCCATGGTTCACCTCGCTTGGCAACAAAAATACAAACCGCTCGGACGCCCCGCCCTGCCTCGAACTAGTTAAGGCCGGCTGCCTGCTTGGCCGCCTGCACGGTATTCTTCATCAACATGGTAATGGTCATGGGGCCGACGCCGCCCGGCACCGGGGTGATGAACGAGGCCTTTTCCTTGACCGACTCGAAATCGACATCCCCGGCCAGGATGGCCTTGCCGGATTCGCTCATGCCGATCCGGTTGACGCCGACATCGATTATCACCACGCCGTCCTTGACCATGTCGGCGGTAACCAGCTTCGGCACGCCCACCGCGGCGATGATGATATCGGCCCGCCGGGTATGCACCGCCATATCCCTGGTGCGGGTATGACAGAGGGTGACCGTGGCGTTGCCGCCCGGCCGTTTCTGCAGCATGAGATTGGCGATGGGCTTGCCGACGATGTTGCTGCGGCCCAGGACCACCACCTCGGCGCCGCTGGTCTGCACCCCGCTACGCACCAGCAGTTCCAGGATGCCGTGGGGGGTGCAGGGCAGGTAGCACTGCTCGCCCAGCACCATCTTTCCGACATTGACCGGGTGAAAACCGTCCACGTCCTTGGCCGGGTCAATAGCGTAAAGCACCTTGGTTTCATTGATGTGCTTGGGCAGCGGCAACTGTACCAGAATGCCGTGGATCTTGGCATCCTGATTATACTTGGCCACCAGCTCCAGGATAGCCGCCTCGGTAGTATCCTCGGGCAGGGTGACCTGCTCCGAATGAATACCCAGGGCATGAGCCGTCTTATTCTTGGCAGCCACATAGGACTGCGAAGCCGGGTTCTCCCCCACCAGAAAGGTAACCAGGCCGGGCACAATCTGGTGTTTCTCAAGTAGGTCGGCAACCTCCTGCTTCAGTTCCTCACGAATGGCCTTGGCGGTTTCGGTGCCGCTGATAATTGTGGCGCTCATGCTCTCTCCTTGCCGGAATTCCGTGTGTATTTCAATAAAATTGACACAAATATTTTCGCATCCTTACCCCAACAGACTCCCGGAATCCGGGTAGAAAAATCCGCCAATTCTCCTTGATCGAGAAAGGCTTCTCCGAGGCTTAGAGGTGAAACATGCGGATGTACAAAGATTATGGAAAAAAGGGAGCTTAATGAATTCTATTTAATATTTCAAGAAAATTTATGCCGCAAAATTTATACAGCCCTGTTGCCCGGGTGCATTTTTATCGCCATTGTCTCATGGGAAAGACAGGCTGATGTCCTTTGGGCAGAGGCCAAAAACAACAGCGGGCAGGCTGTTACGGTTAAGCGGTCAGCAGTCAGCTCTCGGCATTCAGGTTAACCTGCCGACTTGATTGATTTTCATTGCTGGCAACTACTCAGGTCTATAGGCTGTAGGCATTTAGACTGTTAGCAACAGCAAAACACGAGATATCAGTCGTACTGTGTTGAGCCTTGCCAGATTTTCTACTCTGTCGGGAGCAAGTAAACTGTCCGGGTTTGTAGCACATGATCTGTCCGGTATTATTGGTGCTTCCGGGTTTTCAGTGGGTAACAGGGTACAGATCGAGGCCGCCTAGGTGAAAAAGTATCACCGTTCTGAACCTGACCTTGTTACGGAATCCGCAAGCCGCTTTCCACAAGGTTTCTATCCTGGAATTTATGCCCTCAGCCGGGCC
>Ga0210044_10009476_pt1 | contig 11847 bp, 14 predicted proteins | sample CryGey13umfilter_2_FD_183959 | JGI IMG/M metagenome (GOLD analysis project Ga0210044, IMG submission 183959) | Groundwater microbial communities from aquifer in Utah, USA - Crystal Geyser 4/9/14 3 um filter (SPAdes) (version 2) | ecosystem: Environmental > Aquatic > Deep subsurface >... | reverse complement strand
TTCTTTGCGTGGCTCAAATGTGGATTCAGAAAGATGGTAATTCGATATGAGAGAAGAGCAGAGAATTATGAATCATTAATTACAATTGCATCATTTATGATGTATTGTAGGGTTTTAGGATGAGTTGATAATAAAAGAAAATGATTAGAGGGCTTCAGAACCACTCTTTTTAGATGCGATATTCAGAACGCTATCTACATTAGTTACAGCAATAATTCCATCTCCACCTTTTCCTGTGAAAGCTGCATCGGCAATTGCTGCAGAAACTTTTTCTACGTCTGAATCGTTTACAATTGTACTTACAGTTGCAACATGGTTGTATTCTGCAGTAACAGTACCTGTTCCTCTACCTGATCTCATTTCTTGCCTTGCTCCAGAACCTCTGCCTTTGCCTTCTAGAATGGTATATCCACCAACAAGATCATTGATCGCTTGAGTAACTGCACCGATTTTAGTTGCTTGAATAGTTGCCTCAATTCGTTTCATTTCCATTCTTTTTTTGATATTATTTAAAAAAGATCATATGTTTTTATTCCAATTCTATGATACTATAAGTTTGATGGTTATGTCATTATCCTCTGACCTTTTTAGCATCAGAAATAAATAAAATTATGAAAAGCGATGAAAAAAGATCTCATAGACTCAATTATCTTTTAAAATACTATCTGACAAATCCCCAAGAAAATGATCTATATCAAAGAGCAAAACAAATGGGAGTCACTGATTCAACTGCCAAAGACTACATAAGAACAGTCATTATTCAAGCCCAAAAAATCTGTTCACAGTAGATTTTTTACGACTGTTTTAGATTTTTCTGCGTTTTTCCATTCTTATATCTCATTAGAAAATATTAAACAAGATATTCATAAATAATCAAATACGGAAGAAAATAGACATGACTGATCCCTTACTTGATGATGTAAAAGCTCTTTTAGACAAGGATTTTGGTGATGATAGAATACTAAAACAAATTCGTAGAGCTTGTGAACATAATGAAGTGATTAGTAATTATGAAAGAAATTACGTTAGACAATTAGCAGAGAAACATCTTGGAAAAAAACCTGAATTTGTGCAAACAACTGTCAAAGAAAAACCAATAATTCCTGATGTTGTAATTCCTCAAACATATTTTACTCCACAATCACTTCAAACCCAACCACGAATATCATATTCCAAATCAAAAAATAAAAAAATATTTCTAGGTATTGGTAGTCTTGCCTTAATAATCATAATTGCAACTGCTGTATCATTTAGTGGTATTTCTGATGGTACTCCCAAGATTAATGATACAAATCCTACACCTGTTTCATTATCTATACAGACTGATTTAAAATCGTATAACAATAAAGATTTAATTTCAATTAGTGGAACATCTAACACTTCTAATAATGTGAATTTGTCAATTAAAAATCCAAATGGCGATCTAGTTTGGACTGAACAACTGTCTTTGAAAAGTAATGGACAATATTCGACTTTAGCTATAGCTGGAGGTCCTAGTTGGCAAAGTTCTGGTACTTATACAATCACTGTTGATAATGGTGTAGAGACAAAATCAAATACATTTTCATTCATCGCTTAATTTTTTTCAAATTCTTTCCAATGAGAATCTACTAAATCCCTTAGTTTCTCTACACTAATCTCATCCATATATTCACGATAAACAATGAATTTGTTTTGTCTATCTGAATTATCTCCATAAATGTCTGTAGTGTTTTTTGGAATTGCGCCTGCCTTCCATTGATTCATTTCAAAAACCCAAATACTAGAATCTGGATTTGAAAAATCAATATCGTCACAACCCACAACATAAAGATAGCATTTTGTTGCTTGGTTTAATTTCTCATGTAATTTCTCATATGCTATCATCTGACCTTTTGCAATGTTGATTTTATCATTATGAAATCCCTTGAATTCTAAGATAACAAAACTTCCTTTGTGTTCAATAAGCCAATCTATGTCCGTCCCGCCTGAGGCTATCATTCCGTGTACAATCAGATCACCAAGAACTTCTCTTCCACGTGTAAATTCAGATTCATCAAAAATCTGATATTTTGCTCTTGGGCTTTTGCGAATGATTTGTGGGGAAATATGTTGATGTTGAGCTGAATTGTCTTTTTCATATAATGTATCGATTAAATCCGTGGTCTCGTTAGACAATATTTTTCAAATCTTAAACTGAATGATAAGAGAGTTTGTAAAATTTAGTAAAGTTTGTGGCTTTTCTTATCTATCTACAAAAAAATTCGTTTCCTGTTCCTCTGTATAATATAAAATATTCATCTTGATTTTTTCTATCTTTTTTAGCATTCAGAGCATCTTGATACATCTCAAAATGCTCAACTAGATACAGTTGATTGCCTGGTTCTGCAAAATAATCTATTGCAACTAAACTAAAACCTGACTCTGGAGTCAATTTTCTCTTTTCATCCTCAAAAATATCTTTAGTCAATTTTTAAAATACATAAAATCATTGATCATAAATCATTAGAGTTTTCTCTTCTAATAATGCATGTAAGTTATGTACTGAACGATAAACATCTGATTCTTTTTTGGCACCTGTACATACTAGCTTCCCTGATGCAAATAATAATATCACAGTTTTAGGATCAAGCATTCTATGAATTAGTCCTGGAAATTGTTCTGGTTCATACATGCTTCTTGGTAATGTTCTGGCAGCTTTTTCTAAATGGATTTTTCCTCCCAGATTTATCGCTGCTACTATGTTCTGAACTGTAATCACTGCATCGTTTTTAATTTTAATTTTACCCTTTCGTAACTTTTGTACAACTGTATTGACAGCTTTGATTGCCATCTCTTCAGATTTAGCACCTGTACATACCATCTTCCCTGTTCGAAAAATCAATGTTGCAGTTCTTGGATTAGTTAATCTGAATACGAGCCCTGGAAATTGATCAGGATGATATTCAGTATCTGGAAATTTTTCAGTAATTTCGATAAGATCAATTTTTTGATCCACTGATGCAGATGCAACAACATTTTCAACACTAACAATAGGTTTTGTTTGAGGCATAACGAGGGACTTTAAATACGAGCTTTATATATACTAGTCATAATTTTCTTCAGGAATTTTTAATGGTGACCAATCCATTGATAACGATATTCTTCATCGATGATGTCTGATATGATTTCTTTGTTTTTGATTTTTGTTTTTGGAATATCTACGTCAAAGAATCCTAGCTGGCCTTTTAATGGAATTGGAATTCTAAATGGCTTGGCATTTTTCAACAAAAATCCAAACGTTTTATTTTGAAATTTTTTTGATGCAAAATGAAATTTTTGATCTGATCTGATTTCTTTTGTAGAACTGTATTTTTTTACATCATATAATTGAGCTTTACCGACAATTGCTCCTGTCACAAATGTTTTGTTAATTTTTAATCTTTTAGAATCTTCAACTCTTATTTTTAACGGTGCGTGTATTAAAAATTCACCACGATAATTTGTGTTCCAATTTCTTAATTCAATGCTCTTTTTTCCTGAAATTATTAAATCCGCAAATGGTTGAGAAATTGATAGACATTTCACGACTGTTATTCAGTAGCTACTTTGATAAATTCACCAGGATTTTTACCCAATCCTTCAGGCAAATTTGTTATGCCACCATTCAAACTTTCAGTTACTACACCTTTACTTGCTAGTACTTGAGCAGTCATTAATGATGTATTTCCAGCCATGCAAATTAACAGTGATTTACCTTTAGATCCATCTAGATCTTTCTTAAGTTCATCTGGAATCTGTTGTGTTGATAATAATTGGTTAATAGTACTTGCTTTTGGTATTACGATTTTTTCTTTATCTATTCCTAAAGATTTGGCAATAATTTCAATTCCTTGCTCTTTTGGCGTATATTGAGTGTGGACCCATATTATTTTGTCATATTCTTGTACACTGGACGCTGCATCTTCTAAAGAGACTTGAATTCGTTTGTTAGTTGACATTGCTTCTAGATTTTTCCTATATTTTTCAATCCCATCAGCTACTACTACTACAAATTTTCCTTTATCCCCATCACTTATCATTTCTAAAACAGCATACAATGCAAGAGCCGTACTTTCGCCAATATTGTGACCTTTGTCTACAAAAAATTTCAGTAAGTGTTTTGCCTGTCCAAAATCTACTTCATGTTGAGCTGCATATGCCTCTGGATTGTACAATTTCAGCCCATCTGCCTTTGCCTTTGTCCTGATTCCTGCAACATCTTGACCAAGAGATGGAAATACTACATGTATTGCTTTTTTTCCATATTTTTGATTCATGTATTTACTTAATCCGCCAGATGTACCGCCAGTTCCAAAGGAACATACTATTCTGTAGTTTTCTAACGAGTCTCCATTTTCATGTAATTGCTGATCAATTTCTACTGCTGTAATTGTTTTATGTGCGTCAATGTTTAATTCATTATCGTATTGCTCTGGACAAAAACAATCATAAATTTTTGAAAGTAGTTTTGCCAAATTGATTATGTCTTGTGCTACTAACAGTGTCTCAACTTCAGAAATTGATTTATCATAAATTGTAGGATCAAAACCTAATTCTGCTAACTGGGAACGAATATTTGCTGCAGTAGCTTTTGCAACTAGTACATCTGCATCACTATCTTTCATTCCAGGTGCAGGACAGATATCCATATCCAGATCCATTATGCGAATATTCTCACTTCTTAATTCTTTAAAGACTCCTTCTTGTAATTTCCTTGAAACAAGCGAGACAACAGTTAACCCTAGTTTTGACATCTGTCCAAGTGCGATTCCAAAATTCCCTGAAGTTGCTTCAATTATTGTTTGATTGCTTTTCAGCTTTCCTGTCTTAATTGCGTCATGTATGATGTGAATAGCAGGTCTTATTTTGATTGAACCTGATACCAAATTAGCATCAAATTTTCCATATACTTTTAACTCCAAATCTGAAATATCGATCTTGTACAATTTTTTTGCACATTCCTTAAGATCACTGGTCAGATCAATCAGTGGTGTTGCATTTACAACTTTGTCTCCTTGTAAATATGGAATTTTACTCCAAATCTCCTGTTCAAATTTTTCTAGCAGGGGTTTATCATAATCATTTTCTGACATGTTTTCTCTCTAGATGTCGTATTTTTTTTACTCATATAAAATATCTGATAAAATGTGAAATTATTTGATCTTTAATTTTTAACTTATACATCTAAAATGCTAATTACCTTATTTGGTATGTCTTTGAGCCTACTAACTGCCACAGTTTTTTCATATCCCAAATGTCTGAGATTGTTTGCTATTGTTGTTGCCCTCACAATATTTGGACCCAAACCTAAAGCCACCATTTTGATTCCTAACCCTCTAAATGATTTAGTCATATTTCTTACTGCGTCTGAATCTGATGGTTCTCCATCTGTTAATGTTAAAAAAATATTTGGTCTTTTTGATTGTAACATTGGAAACATTTTGTCATAAACTTCGGCTAAAGGAGTTGAACCATTAGCCACAATCTGTGCTAATCTTTTTGCAGTTATATTATTCCATTTCACGTTTTCTGGTTTTATTGACCAACAAACCATGGATCTATTTTGTGTACTAAATGCGTATACTGCAAATTTTACTTTCAAAAAAGATAAAACTTCACAAAGCGCTAACGTTGCTTTTTTGTATTCAATAGCATCTGATGCAATGCTAGAAGAATGATCTAATAATATGACAATTTTTGTTTTAATGGATTTTTTTATGTCTGTAAAAAATGGCTCATTGCCTTCAATATAGCTCTCTTCATCAAATTCATCACCTGATCTCAAATGTTGTTCTTTCCAACCCGTCTTCCATTCCTTGAATTTCATTTTTAATCCATTAATCAAACTCCTGTCGTAGATTATTGTCTCATCAACATTTTTCGTTGTTGGAATTTGCATTCCTATTGTTTCTGGTGATAACCCTTTGTTTTCATTTTTTTCATTTTCATTTAACAATACTTTGTATTCATGATAAACACTGTCTCCATGTAAGACAGCTTTTGGATCAACAGATCCTATATCGCCTTCCTTATTTTTAGAAATTATTTTTAGGGTTTTTAGTAGTTCTTCTTCAGTTAATGCCATCCCTGCTTTCATAAATGCTATAGATACAGGAATTGTTAACAAAGAATCAATGTCTAAAATTTTAATTATCTCAGTCACATTTTTTTCAATCCACTCTGTATCACGTTTTTCATTAATTGCTTGCCTAACAATTTTTTTTGCAAATTCAGTTGCGTTTTTTATTTTCTCCCAACTACTTGATTGAATTTCACCTTTTATCACACCAAACATGAAATACTGATAAAATGCTTCTACCATTCTTGCTTTTCCATATACAGTGTGTAATTGAGGTCTTGATACAAGCATGTATGTATAATTGAAAATTATTTCTTCATCCATCCCTTTCCAAATCTTTCTTCCCAATTGCTCAACTCTCTGTGTCTCCATTGTGTTGAGAATAAATCCAAATGCATGATCGTTACTGAGAATTTTTTTGCAATATTTGATTCGCATTGCTTCATACCATAACGATGTTCTAAACTGTCTATATTTTTGAAAATTATTTCCTATTCTTTTTTCCAATGGAGTTAAAATCACTTTATTTTCTTTGAGTCTTGTTATCGTTTCTACTTTATCTGAAATCTCTATTGTAATGTTTTCTTTTTCAGACCATCTTCTAATAAGAAAAGTTGCAATCTCTATTATGGAATCGTTTTGTAGTTGAATTGCTTGCATTTAATTCTCAAACATTGAAGTTATGATGTCGCTTACTTTTTGATATTCTATGTCTCCCCATTGTGTGTAAACATTTCCAAAAACAATGTTTGCGACTTCTTTTGGCATCATTCCTTTATCTAATAATTTTGCAAAAGCAATAGTTTCTCTTAAGCTTGGAGAATAAAATAATTCTTCAACTGCAGCAGCCTGTCGTAAAATATTTGCTAGTTTGATTGCTTGAATTATTGTTGATTCATGATCTCCTGAAATATATTTTTTCACGATCTGTAATTCAATATCTTCTGGTGGGTATTCCAGTCTTATTCGTACAGGAAATCTACTTAGTATTTGTGGTGGTAATTCTTTTGTTCCACTATGTGTTAATGGGTTAATTGTTGAAACTACAAACCAATTATCATTTGCTTTGATAACTTCTCCTGTTGATTCTTTTAGTACAATCTGACGTCTGTCATCTAGTGCTTCATCAAGTCTAAGTAAAACATCTGCTTCGGCGGAATTAATCTCATCTAAATACAAAATGTCTCCATTTCTCATTGATTTGATCAAAAGACCTTCATCAAAACTCACATTACCATCTTTGAGTGTTTTAGTGCCTATCAGATGACTTTCTCTAGTTCTAAGACTGAAATTCATTGATTCTAGATTCACATTCTTGTTTTTTGCAAATTCTCTAACAAGTGATGTTTTTCCAGTTCCTTTGGGGCCTATAATTAATACAAAAAGTCCTGCATCATATGCTTTGTTTAGAATCTGAATTGAATTATTCCAATCAAGATATTGTGTTTCCTCCAAAGTACGTTTTTAGTAATTTAAACAATATTTAATATTAGATCTATGTTCCAAATGCTTCTACTTTTGCAAAAGCTTCTTCTAGTCTCTGATGTAATGTTTTATTCCACTCATCAAATCCAGATGGGTCTTTTGGATAATTATAATAATGCTCTACTAACCATTGATTTTGTTTTGATGTATATTTGAGTCCATCTGCAACTGTTTTATTCATTGCACCTCTAATTATCATACCAATTTTTCCTAATCCTGAAAAGTCTGGATGTTCTCCTTTACTAATTGATTCCACGTCAAGATTTCCTAGAAAATGTTTCATTCCGTAACTAATTTGTTCATTAGACATTTGTTGTACTAGTCTTCTAAAAAGTTCAAGACCTGCAGTTTTGTATCCATATTCTTTAATGTAATCCAAATTATATTGCCATAAACTTGCTTCAGAAAAATCATTTGCTTCTAACGCCTGTGCAACATTATTTCCGAGAATTGTACTTGCAATTAATGCAGGTCCTATACCGCCTGCATCAATTGGTTTTGGCATCCATGCAGAATCTCCAACCATCATATATCCTGCTGAAACCATACAATCATTTTGTCTTCTCACTGAAACCTGAAAAACTCCTGAATTGTTGTTGATGTCTTCAGGATCTTCTGATAACTTTGGGTTTTTAATTGCTACATTTCTGTGTAGATATTCTTTCATTAATGATTCAACATTATCTTTCTTGCCTAATCTTTGATTTCTTTTATCTAACAGTGATTTTTCAACTCCTAATCCTATGTTGACTTTGTTCTCTGCTTTTGGAAATACCCATCCATATCCGCCTGGAGCGATATCTTGATCTAAATGTATTATACAATAGTCTGGATCAAATTCGGTAAGATCTTTTTGTCCTGGTTCAAAATACATGATGTATCTTCCAGTTGATTCTATATCGCGTCTATCTATTCTTCGTTCTACTTTAGTAGAATTCTGCAATCCATTTCTAAGCATGGATGTCATTCCAGTGGCATCAATTACAATTTTTGATGTTTTCTTAAATGGTTGTCTTGTTTTATTATCTATTCCTTGGATTCCAACTACTTGTTGATCTTCGTATATTAATCCTGTAAGATTAATTTCAAATTCAAATTCTATTCCCATTTTTTTACATCGTTGATTTTGAATTTCTGGAAGCTTCTGACGATTTAACATGTATCCTGAACCATCAAATGGAATTGCAGTTTCTTTATCTGGAGAAAATGCCATAACTCCTTTCACATCATGCTCGATCTCAGGTTTAGTCCATGCAACTTTGATTCTGTTTGACATGTAATCTACAGCTTCTTTGGAACATGCATCTCCACATACCCATCCTGCTAATGATTTTCTGCCTGGTAAAAATTCTGTATTTCTGTCAACAATCAAAATCTTTGCGTTTTGATTTGAATAATGAGAAATAGCTTGTGCTGTAATTGTGCCTGCAAGACCTCCGCCTGCAATTATAACATCATAATCTGTCACGATATTGGGGTTCTCGTCTATCCGTATTTAAAATAATACCATGTAGTGGCTGTGTAGAAACCATGCCAAATTAACAAATTATCTCTAGTTATTCTGTACGCATTATACGCTATCACTCGATGAAACAACTCTCTGTTTTGAGTGGAGATTTTTCTAGATGTGACATTTTCCCCAAACATTCTCTTTATCACAGAAAATATCGTCTCTGTCTTGTTACGTTGATGATACATTGCAGCATCATATCCATTCCTTTTGAGCATCTTTCGGTAATACCCTCGAGTCTTGTACACTGGAACGTTTTCATACCTTGGTGGAATGATGCTTACAATTCCAAGGGAATCTGATTCAACATGATTTCTCTCTGAATCATATCCCTTGTCAGCTACCACGGTATCAATTGGAATTATTCCGTTTGCTTTTTGTAACAATGGAACAAAATCAATACTGTCATGTCTTTGGCGATGCCGTATTTTTATTGCACAAATTATCTGTGATTTCATATCTGAAATGGCAGACATTTTGACAAATTTCCTGCGTAGTTTGGCACGTTTTGTATAGTAATATGATGACTGTCCGTGACCAAAACCTGTAGCATCGATTCCTGCAAATATCTTTTTGATTTTCATACTCATTACAAATGATTCCAGGATTTTCTGCAGTACTGCAACATCCAGTCGGGCAGCTGCCTTCTGTATGGTGGTGTAGTGTGGAATTTTTGACAAACCCAAAGATTTGCAGATACCAAAACATTCTTCAAGAAAAGATGTGAATCTTCGGTAACTCTTAGACTCGTATTGACGCAGTGTAAGAAGTATCAGGTGTTGCCAGACCGTGTACACGTGGTTGGAAGTCTTGTGTAGGTATGGCGGTATCCTTGCTCTTTTGATTATCCGCATCATGGAACGAACCATCCTGATGTATCTTGATGATTTCATGAAATGATGATGATATAATCAGCTTTAGATCTGATTGTATCATCTGATCTACAAGTTTGTCAAAAATCGATGGTTTCTACAGAGCCCATCATACTGATTTGTGTTATATATGGAATACATGCGTAATGTTTTATAATATGAATATATGAAAAAATAATACTTTATGAGGCTAATAAATGAAACAAACAATCAATCCAGACACAAAAGAAATCGATATGATAAGTTGGCACGTAGTCGAGAGACTATTACTCATATTTTATGAGCACGGCTCACTGAAGAAATCCCAGATTACTTCCAAATCTGGTCTGAACTACACAAGCTGCATACGTTATCTCAAATGGTTTTACACTAAGATGGGTTTTGTTGAGTTTGAATTCAGTGTTGATCTTAAGCAAGTAAAATCAATACACCTGTCTCCTGAAGGAATTTTGTTTTGCAAAAAAAGGATTTTAGTAAATGAAACTTTGGATTCAGTAAAAATGCAGAAAGCGCATTTGTTTGCTTAAAAATATTGCGTATTGATCAGTACGTACCAGTTAGTGCGCGTGTCTTAATAGCAATTTCCAAACTTGGGAATGGTAATGACTACAAAGACAATCAAAACAATATTGTTTGCTTCATTGATTGCTGCATTGATTATTCCTTTTTCAGGAATTACTAATGCAGAAGTTAATCCTGCAACAGAGGTTTTAGACAAAATTAAAGAACTTAAACAAGTTGCTGAAAACCAAAAAACTATATCTGCTGAAGAAGATGAAATCAATAAAAAATACATCGAAAGATTAACGATGGCAGAACAATTAATCACCATGCAAATTAATGATAAAGGTTCAACTGACCAGGCAAAAGCATTAGAAGCAAGATTAATTTCGGAATTAGAAAAATTACCAAAAACTGAAATGATCTACGATGAGAATCCTGCCGAAATTGGTCCAGGTGACAGCAATAATGCAGCATATCTTGACCAAGTATATGGACAAAAAGCATACGGATCTACAACCAATTTCGACACTTCAGATATTGGTAAAACTGATTGTAGTTCTACCTCATATGGGGATTCGCACGGAGTTATCATTTCATGGTTTACAAATTCCTATGTAACTGGAAGTTTAATCAGTGGAACTGATTATCCGTCATCAACAACTTTTGGTTGTACAACAAAAAGCTTCGATAGCGGATTCATAAACTACTATGACTTTTCAAATCCATTAGGAACTTGTCTTGCAAGTTATGATTCCTCACACTACATAAGAGCTGGATATTGCCCATTTACCTTAGGTGATATAATCTTGATCAATGCAAATGCATCTTATCAAGGTAATTCATGGGGTGTTGTAAGTTCTCAATGGATTATAGCTTAATCCTTTTCCCTTTTTTTCTAAGGCATCCAACCACTGGTACTATCATAACTACGTTTTTTACCACAGAAAGTACAAATCTCAGTTTTTTCTTCGTTTTCTTTAAAGTCATGAAAAAGATTATGTTTACACAACCATTTGAAAAAGTTTTCCGATTTCATAATTTATTTGAATTTTTCATGTTAATAAAAATTCATAATTTTATCTGGATAAAATATAGTAATCTTACATGGATACTTCAGGATATTATCTTATTGCAATTGTAACATATGGCTCAGAGATAGCAACATCCAAAACAGTGCCAAAAACGATGTTATCTAGAATATTTATTCGCCTTAATTTCTATTACCAAAAATTTAGCCTCAAATTTCTTGTTTATACGGTAAAAAACTACCATAGAAACCACTTTATCTTTAAATGATTTTTCTGATTTGTGGATTTCAAAAACAAAGTTGTTCTAATCACTGGTGCATCATCTGGAATTGGTAGAGAATCTGCTATAGAATTTGCAAAACTAGGTGC
>Ga0210044_10009473_pt1 | contig 11852 bp, 12 predicted proteins | sample CryGey13umfilter_2_FD_183959 | JGI IMG/M metagenome (GOLD analysis project Ga0210044, IMG submission 183959) | Groundwater microbial communities from aquifer in Utah, USA - Crystal Geyser 4/9/14 3 um filter (SPAdes) (version 2) | ecosystem: Environmental > Aquatic > Deep subsurface >... | reverse complement strand
GCGTCTAGCGGTGGGACGCCTAGCGGGGGACGCCTAGCGGGGGACGCCTAGCGGGGGAGGGCCACCCCAGGGGGAGGGGGGGGGAAGAGATCGGGAATGATCAGATATAAATCCCCTTCCCAAGTGCGCTTAATTTTTACATAGTGTAGCCGATAGCTACGCCATAAGCTACGCCATAAGGTATTGAAATGGTTCAGGTTACACCATCGGAATATAAATATTGTTGTGGGGGCAAGGGATTTCACAGACCGAGTTGTGCGAGGATGCTTGAGATTCCGACAGATGAGGTATTTGAGAATTTACAAAAGGTTATAGACACGCTGGGGTTACCGGAGGGATGGTTGCCGGATGATCGGAGCAAGATAGGAAGGCGTTGCAGGGAAAGTACACATCTTAATAAAAGTACACAAGAAAGTACACATCTTAATATGAGAATGTGTACTTTAACGAAAGCGAAGCAAAAAGAGAAAAGTAAGAAGGAGTTATCTCCGAAGGCGGGAAAGTTAAAGTTATGGTTAGCGAAGCAAGAGGCGAAGAACGGCGTAGCTGGCGGAGGGGATCATTCGGCTCGTGAGATTGCGCAGCGATTGCGGAGAACGTTTTCGGGTGTGGATGATGTAAAGAGATCATTGCGTGAGATTGCGCAACAAAAGCTGCGCAGCAATGAAAGAAAAGCGGAGTAGGAATGATCAAATTTGAGCCAAGATCCGACTGTAATTACAAGACTGAGTATTTGAGGATATTTGATGATATTCGGAAGAAGAATATTTCAGAGGTACAGGCTTTTAGGGCTTTGATATTAGATGATTTATGGTTTATCGTTTATTTTGTTTTAGGGATACCCGTAAGCAATCATCCGTTTTGGGTTAATGCTTGTCGGGAGGTGGAGGACGGCCCTTCCGATTTTACTTTAGACGTATGGGCGAGAGAACACGGTAAGACGAGTATTTTAACGATTGCCGAGACGATACAGAGTGTTTTGAATAACCCCGATTCGGCGATCGGGATCTTTTCTTATATTAGGCCTGTAGCGAAGAAGTTTTTATTTGAGTTGAAACAGAGTTTTGAGAATTGCTCAGTCTTGTCGAAAGCTTTTCCGGACGTAGTTTGGAGGAATCCCAAAAGGGACGCTCCGTTATGGTCTTTGGATGAGGGTCTGGTTTTCAAGAGGAAGACGAATCGTAAGGAACCTACGATCTCGGCTTGGGGGCTGACGGAAGGGATGCCGACCGGGCTTCATTTCGAGAGAAGGGTTTATGATGATATCGTGACCGAAGACATCTCCGATTCGATTGATACGATGGAGAAAGTCAAGGACAAATTCGATTCTTCGCAGAACCTCGGCACGGACGGCGGGACTCATCGGGTTCTCGGAACGTACTATCATCATAATGACCCGTTGATTTATATTCGAGACAAGAAGAATCTCGACGGGAAGCCTCTTTACACGTTAAGACACAAACCCGCAACCGACACGGGAACCGCAAACGGGAATCCGGTGTATTTGTCCGCGGAAAGATTCGAATCTTTAAAATATACCCGATCGTTTTCATGTCAACAGCTTCTTGATCCGACTCCCGCGGCGACACGAAGGCTTTCTTCGAGCTTATTGAAGACCGTAAAGAAGAGTACTGTTCCGGATACGGTTCAGAAATTCATGACCGTCGACCCTGCGGGCGATGATAAAGACGGCAAAGGCGATTCATGGGCTTTTATGGTCGTCGGGATAGATCCGAAACAAGATGAGATCGGAGCTTCGGACGTTTATATCATGGATCTTTGCATTACTCCCATGTCTATGAATGAAGCCATAGACTCGATTTCACGTATGTATCTCAGGAATGGAATAATTATTCAACTCGGAGTGGAGAAAGTCGCTCTGTCCACGATAGAAATACATATAGCCTCCGCGCTTGCCGCGCAAGGACGGGTTTTGTCTACGGATTATCAGAATCTCGTAATCCTGAGACCCGCCGGAAGGAAAAAAACAAACCGAATCGAGTCCGCTTTGACGTGGCCTCTTTATAACGGCAAGATTCATATCAATGAAGAAATTCCTAAAGTCTATCGGGAAAGACTTGGGAACGAAATGGACAAGTTCCCGTACTGGCATGATGACGGTTTGGACGCTCTTTCATATTTCTATGATATGATCAACGACTATCATCTGGGTTGGTATTCGGAAGACTTTGAGATCGTAGGTAAAAGACCCAAGGACGGGTATAGATAGCGAAGCTTAGTGAATGACGAAGTGAATGACGAAGTGAATGACGAAGTGAATGATGAAGTAAAAGGAGGAGAGAGATGAGATATTTTTTAACGATCAGCAGCATAGCCATTAGCGTAGCCATTGTTGTTTGTTTTGCTCTTATGCCCGTATTGAACCTGGAAGCAAGAAGTTTTCTCTATTTGGTCGGAACCACGGTGACTCCTACGTATACGATTTATGACTGGGATACCGGATATTTCTATGACGGAGCAGGCGGCGCGCAATCGGACTTTAATACGACTACGGAGACCGCCGACACCGCGACTCAAATCGGGACTTCATCGCATATATGGAGTACGGACGATATAGGTCTTACGAGATCGCATAAATATATCATCCAATGGTTTGACTCCGGTTCAACGTCCCCGGATATGCTTGAGGAATACATACAATGAAAGTTGATTCAGGCTGGCTGACGAAAACCATCGAAGAAGCTGAAGAAGGCATGGCTTCGTATCGTAAAGAACTTGCGACGCAAATCAGGAATATCTACGGAACCAAATCTGCAAAGACGTTCCCTTGGACCGGATGTTCGAACGTGCGAAGCAAGGTCTATACTTCGCTGATCGAGACTATTGTTCCCAGGATTATTAAGTCTATTCATGAAATCAAACCCTGCGCTAGAATTATTCCAAGACGCGGCGATACGACGGCCGAATCGGAAGTATGGGAATCATTTCTTGACTGGTCTCTGGAAACCGAGTTCAGAAGAACCGGCAGATCTTATCTGAACGTTAAGGAAGATGTTTATCGCACCGCAGTCATGCACGGAACCGCAATCGAAAAGGTTCATTGGAAGACCATAACCAATACGTACCGGGATATTGAAACACGACAACAGATGATTTTGGACGCAAACGGTCAGCCGACTTTAGACGCAAATGGTCAGCCGGTAGTCGAGAACGTGGACGAGGAAGTCGTTAAGGAAGGAACGATCTATGACGCTCCTATCGTAGAGATGGTGGATCTGAAAGACTTCATTATTCCGATAAATTCCGCTTCTATTGCCGATGCCCCGTTTGTCGTGCATAAATTCAAAATCAAAAAAGCGCATTTAAAAAGACTTCTAAAAGAAAAGAAATATGAAAACGGGAAAAAGGTCATGGCCTACAAGGAAGATGATATTAATGAAATAGACGAGGAACGTGAATCTCTTCAGGGTCTTAAACCCATATCAGGCCGTGAAGAGGTGGTTTTGCATGAATATTGGGGTCTCTATGACATAGACGGGGACGGTCTTGAAGAAGAATGTCAAATCGTCCTTCATAAACCTACATCTTCGGTATTATTTGCAGACTATAATCCGTTCAAACACGGCATGAGGCCGTTTGTCGAATACAGACTGATTCCAAGACCGAATTTCTTTTTCGGGTGGGGTATCTACGACGTCGTCCATGAACATTCGGATTTAATAGATACGTTGTTCAACCAGATGATCGACAATAATACTTTAACCAACATGCCGGTATTCACTTACGTCAAACGCGCCGGTATGTCGCAATCTTATGAAATTACTCCGGGAACGTTTCTTCCGGTATGGAACCAGAACGATATACAGCAACTGATGACCGTAGGCAAGGCGAATATTGAAAATGAACTTATCAATATCGTCTTCGGATTAATTCAAAAAGTCACCGGAGCAACGGATTATTCGATGGGTATGACTTCTTCAATTTCGGAGAACCGCACTAAAGGCGGGATCATGTCCATTATTTCCGAAGGGAATATAAGATTTGATCTTACCATAAAACGGTTTCAGGACTCCAATGCCCTTGAATGGCTGCAAATTCTTCAGTTGAACGCGCAGTATAGAGAACCTTTGATGTTCAGCAAGATTTCAGGTAAGACGGGGAAAATGGAGATGATTCCTTTTACGAGAGAACAGATCCAGGACTGGCCCGACATCTATCCGCAGGGAAACTTGATTTCATCAAACAAGTTTATCGAGGCCGATACCTGGAGAGAAATAATACGTCTTCTCGGACAAGATCAGTCAGGCGACATCAATACTCGCAACCTTAAACAGAAGTTTATTCAAGCCCAGGGTATTAAAGACTACAATGCGATCGTCCGAAGTCCTGAAGAGACCGATCAAATTAAAAATCTTCAGACACGGCTTCAGCAGATGTCCCGACAGATGCAGGAAATGGGGCAACAATACAAGTCCATGCAAAACCAACTTGCGGAAAACCAGATGAAAATGAAGGTTGAGGCCGCGGCTCATGAAGGTGAAAAGAGAATGGATGAATATTTCAATACCGTTATTCCGCGTGAAGCCGCGCGTGAGGCCGGATGATGGAACATATCAGGTTTCAGGATCAGAATGTTTTGCAGCAGTTCACGCCCGAACAGCAGATAGAGCATCTAAAGGCTATGATGCAGTCTTATGGATGGTTGATTTTTAAAATTCGTGGGAATGATATGATGACGAATACCAAACTCGAACTTTGTAATTTCGAGAAGGAACAATTCGATAAGATAAGAGGGATGATCGAAGGTATGGACAAGATGCTTAACCTTGTTGATGATCTTGTTGAAGTTTTTGAACGTCCGAAACAATCGGCGAAATATTAGGAGGAATTACGATGAAAAGCGAATATAAAGAACAAACAGCGAAAGAAAAAAGAGTCTGTGAAAATTGTCTGATTAAGGTTATTCAGGTCGTCAAAAACGTTCCGGTAAACTCAAACCCGGATCATTATAAGAATATGATCCTTAAAGCATTGGCCGGGGCATAGGCGTGGTTACAACAACGAACGGCGCAGCCTACGGCGCAGCCTACGGCATAGCCTACGGCAGGATCGTACCCTGCAAAGGAGATTCAAATGGAAGCAGTACAGCCTAACGGAAATCAGGAGTCGTTACCTGAAGACGAAAACCCGGTCTCGTCACCCGGAGAAGATGAGTCATTGGACAAGTTGGGTACGGGATCTTATATCGAACCGGACGTAAAATCGGAGTCGTTGCCCGAAGATAAGACTTCCGAACCCAAAAGCGAAGCAAAAGGTGAAAAGATCGGTTTTGATGATCCGAGACATCCCGATCATCCGAGATTCAGGCAACTTCAAGACCAGATCCGTGTTGAACGGGAACAGGCTAAAAAAATCGCCGATGAAGCCTTGTATTGGCGTGAAAAGGCGGTTCAGTCCATTCCACAGCAGAAACCGGAACCACCCCAGATTGAAACGATGGATGATCTCGAAAAATGGATCAGTCAAACCGTTGAAACACGGGTGAACGAAAGAGTAAATCCGGTAGTCATGGAAAACCAAAAAACACGGATCGAAATCGCTGAAGAAAAAGCTCGTATGAAATATAAAGACTACGATCAGGTGATCAACAAGATGCTTTCCGAGGATCAGCAAACGGTGCTTTTGCTTTTACAGGCAGGAGAAAATTCGCCTGAACTCGTCTATCGTGTCGGCAAGTCGAAAGACCTCGATACGCTCATCAACGAAGCGGAAGCAAGAGGAAAACAGAACGTAACTACAATCCGGAAGGAAAAGTCCCGCACGGTAGTCGGCGCGGTTTCCAGGCCTACCGAATCGAATCCTCAAGCAGACCGGATAAAGGTCGCAAAAGCGGTTCAGTCCGGTAAGTTGAAGGAATCCGCGATACTGGATCTCTTGCAGGGACATCCTTCTTATCTTGAAGGAGAATAACAATGACTATTACACCGGGGTTGCTGCATACCTATACGGCAACCGGGAATAGAGAGGACATTTCGGATATCATCGACATGATATCTTCGACTCAAACTCCTCTCTATTCCACAAGTGAGAAAAAGAAGGCCAAAGCCACGCTTCATCAATGGCAGTATGATGACTTAAGATCAGCGGTCACGGCAGGAAATCTGGAAGGTGAGGACGTGTCGTTTACCACCGGCGTCCAGCCGACGATGGCCAGTAACAACACACAGATTTTCCGTAGAGAATTTGCAGTGACCAAAACCCAAGAGGCCGTGTTGAAGGCCGGTACGAAGTCCGAGTATAAACGCAAGATGGCCAACGCCATTAAGGAACTTAAACGTGATGTCGAGTCGACGATGTGGGCGGGTTCCGCCGGAGTGGTTACAGGATCATCCGCCGCCGCAAGACAAGCAAAAAACGTTATGGCGTTTGTTACGCAGACTGCCGGATATACGGCCGGTATTTCAGTCGCAAAACTGAATGCCGGGCTTCAGCAAGTATTCGACGCCGGAGCAGATCCCGACAAACTTTATTGCGCGAGCGGCGTCAAGGGTCTTGTCAGCACGTTGTCGATTACAAATCTGGCAAGGAACGTAGAGGCCGTCGGACATAAGATAATCAATCGAACGGATGTGTTTGATTCTGATTTCGGTCTGGTCTCTATTATCCCGGACAGGTTTATGACTACCGGCCAGGCTCTTGGAGGGCAGTTCGATCTTGTTCGTGTTGCGAACCTTCGCGCGCCGTTCGTGGATCATCTGCCGGATCTCGGCGGAGGGCCGAGAGGGTTTACGGAGGCTGAACTGTCATGGGAGGTCGGACATCCCAACGGGTTCAGTAAATGGACCGGCATCACAACGACTTCTTAAAGGAGGAGAACGGGGCGGGGTGATTTGATTCCCCGCCCCGCATTTTATGCTGATATCGCAACCGTCGGAACTTGATTTTATAGAAGCAAAAAAAGCGTTTAAAGATTGCGAAATAATGAAGAAACTCATTTCTGAAATTGTTCAGGATGAAAGAATCTCTTCATTTCCCGGTCTCATTGATGAAGCGATGTCCGCCGTGAAAGACGCGGGCAAAATAAAAAATGAATCAAAAGGCGATAAAAGCAACTACGGCAAAGCGACGATGATGATCGGAAAAACCCGAAACATGAGAATGCTGGCTACGATACCGACGGAACTTTATATAGCCGCTCAGATTAATTATAGAGACAAGAATTTTTGGAAATCGAAAAGGAACTTAAAAAAATACGCAGAACCTTTTTTAACCGTTGATGTGAATACGATATGAAAATAGCATTTATGACGGCAGATGAAAAAGGCGGATGTCCGCATTACAGGATTTATCAGCCGTCAAGGGTGATCAACCGTGTATTCGGGAAAGAGCATACGGCCGTCGTAGTCGACAAGTATATGGAACAAGAACTTGCCGATGCTATTTTTGCCAATGCGGATATCTATGTGTTTCAGTCTACGTTTAATAAAAAGTTTCAGGATATCGCAAAGGTCAAACCCGTCATATTCGAGATTGACGACCTGATGTGGGATAACCCTCCATTACAGGGAAACTATAAGGACTGGGGCGTATCTGAAGTTCAATGGGAAGATCCGAATACTGGTGAAAAGATATGGTTATGGAAAAACGGGGTCAACGGATTTTATCCTATGAAAAATGCCGAAAGAATAGAACTTATAAAAAGGAACCTCGCCGCTTCGACGGCGGTTACGGTAACTACTGAGGCGTTGAGAGAGTTTTATCTTCCTATTAATCCGAATGTTTATGCAATTCAAAACTGTATAGATTTTGATTTATGGCCGGAAACAACCCATAAAAAAGATGGTCGAATCAGAATTTTATGGCATGGAGGAGAAGCCCATTATCAGGATATTTTCATCATAAAAAATGTTTTCAGAAAAATTATTGAAAAATATGATCATGTCGACTGGATTATGATGGGATCGTTCTGGCCGAAATTCTTTGAAGGAATACCCGAACACAGATATAAGGTTTATAAATGGACTTGTGTTCACGCTCATTCGTACAGGATGATCTGTATGAATGCGGATATCGGGATCGCCCCATTGAAGGATACTTCATTCAATCGTGGGAAGTCCCCGCTTAAATGGATGGAATATTCCGCAATGAGAGTTCCTACCGTGGCGTCGGATACCGTTGTTTATCCCGAGGAAATTGAAGACGGGGTCACGGGACTTCTGGCCGGTTCTGAAGACGACTGGATGGAGAAAATTTCTTATCTGATTGAAAATGAGGAAGCAAGAAAACGGATCGGGCAGGAAGCCTATGATGACGTTTATGAGAGATTCAATTTTGAAAAGAACATACATAAATGGATAGAAGTTTATCAGAAAGTACTTGGCGAAGCAAACGGCGAAGCGCACGGCGGAACGCCTAACGGCGAAGCAAACGGCGAAGCAAAAGAGGGATCTTATGCCGATAACAGTCGGTAAAATGGTAGACGACATTCAAGATAATCTGAGTGATGATTATTTAACGGACGCCAGAGTTAAAGACGCCGTCGGCAAGATTGTGAGAAAAATTCATAGAATGTCGAATTATGAATTGTTCAAGGTAGAAGATACCTTTGATACGGTTGATTCTCAATCCGATTATGATTTAAGTTCGCTCATCACAAATCTTGACGGGCAAAAAATCATCAGAATAAGACCACCGAGTTCAACTTATCGGGAGGTCGGTTATCTCGATTATTCCACGTTTTATCAGACATGGCCTACATGGTTGGGGACGACTACGGGAGATCCGATAAACTGGACGTGGGTTGCGGCTCAGACTATCAGATTCAACCCCATTCCAAATGCCGTAATGACCTACACGGTCTATTACTGGAAAACCATAACCGAAACGGATAATACTACGTCGGATGATACGGAGATAGACATACCCGATAAATATAGGGACGTGGTTATAGACGGAGCTTCTTATCGGTGTGCAAGAATGATAAACGACGTTGAGAACGCAGGGATTTATAAGAATGATTACGAAGAAGGCTTGCAGGAACTTATAGGCGACTTGTTTCCTCAAGGAGCAGGTTTGAAACCCGATCCGAGGATCTATTGAAAAATTTAAAGACTCAAAACTACTATTTCGGCAAGTTGATTACGAACATCGCCAATGATAATCGTGACGATAATGATTTGGCTCTGGCTGAAAACTGCCGCAAAGATTCCGATGGGAACGTCGTCGTCCGTGACGCCGTACGAAAGCTGACCGCCGATTATGCCGAAGTGAATTTTCTGCATATTCATCAGGGAACGGACGGGAACGATTATTTAATGATCGGATATAAAGAAGGCACGACACATAAGCTCGGCATCGCTGCTCTTACCGGACTTTCGACCGCCGGGCTTCTGACTTTGACCAACGTTACTCAAGCCGGAGGATCGGCATGGACCAATTCAAGTTTTAAAGCTGTTACGTGGGAATTTGATACGATAGGAGCATCAAGTTCCGTTACGTGGACGATTTTAACAAACGGAACCGATGCCGTGGCTTACTGGAAACACGGGTTGACCGCTACGGTTAATCTGATTCTTACCGGAACGGCTTATAAGGCCGTCTATTTGGCTGTAATAGGTAGAAAACTGGTTTTAGCGAATGTCGTCAACCCTACCGGGCCGGTGAATCTTCCCAACTGGGCGGCCTGTTCGAATATCAACGATCCGACGGATTTTGCCGTGGCTTCAGGCAAGACCGGGGATTTGTTCGGGTACAATTTCCCGATAACCGGGATTGCGTCGTTGCCTCAACCTACTCTTGACCCGTCAGGTCTTTCGACGCTTGGTATAGTCACCGGAGTTCGTAACTGTGAAGTTTTAATAGATTCCGGGTCAACGGACGCTTCGACCGTGCCTCCGTTTACTTCAACGAATCTGAGTTCGGAATACGGCAGTGTAGGCAAAAACATCCTCGAAGTTGAAGGATATGTATATATGTTTTCCGGTAAGAATATTTACAGAACCAACGGAGGTCAGCCGGAAGATATAAGCATTCCCATATCGGACAAGGTTAATAAGATTAATCCCGCCGCCTATGCCGAAGTTATTATTGTTCGTGAGCCTGAGCATAAGTGCATTCTGTTCGGGGTTCCTTACGGCGTTTCCGCGATTTCCAACAAGACTTTAACGTGGTCTACGGAACGAAACGAATGGATCAGCGTGGATGACTTTTATATGCAGGCAGCCTGTTCGGGTGTAGACAACGGCGATAAGGTTTGCGTCTATACGGCAAAACAGTTTTCTTCAGGGTACGTCGGGGCCGGAATAGGCAACCAAACCAACTTGGTTGACTGGCATAATACCGCGCTTGACGTGTCGGGAAGCAATTCAGCTTACAAGGGAACAATAAATACGGTTACGGACACTACTCATATTGTTGTGGATAACTTTTCCGGCGACCCTCAAGATTATACGACGACAAACGTGGATTACAATACCGTATGGTTTCCTTCGACGAGAACTGCGGTTATGATCGCATCATCTACGGCGGCCGTATTGACATTGGCTGCGGCGGTATCCGGTTTAACAGTCGGTGACGAATACTATATCGGGTATATCCCGTTTTATATAAAAACAAATCATAAAACAGGCGAATCGGTATTCATAAAAAAACTTTATGATACGCTTCTTTTCAGATATGCGGCTGAAAGTTCCTTTTCTCTTGAACTTCATTTTATAAAAGACTGGCAGTCAGGCATCGGAGCAAATGTCGACATGGTTGTGGATGATTTGAAAGCGGGACTGACATTTCCGTTGACGTTTCCATTCGCCTTTCAAAGCGATGATGCGGGTCTGGAAAGACAAAAGAAGATCAGCATTAGAAATGTTTTGAATATGTCATGTACCAGTTTCCAACTCGGGTTTAGAAATTACAAGAATGATGAAAAACCGAAACTCATCGGTTATTCGTTGGGGTGGTTTAATAAGGGTTCGGTAAGATAGGAGACGAATATGTCTGTAACTCAATTTTCTCAAACGGAAACATACAATGCTGCGGACGTAAACGCCGTCATAGCGCAACTTCTCGCGTTGGATGGGTCAACTACTATGACGGGAACTTTACTTCAGAGTCCGTTGAACGTCCTTCGTAAAGCCGGTCAGACCGGGCAAGAAGAGATTTGGTATGAGTATGCCGGTGATCCTGCATATATACAAATTGTCCGTAATGCTTACTACTCAGAAGGTTGGAAGGCAAAATACCCATGGGATGACGGCGTTAATTATTTACATCCTTGTAGGATTATAATCGGTAATTATGGGAAACTCTATTTCGAACACGCTGTTGGACCATCCGGCGGGGTAGACAGCGCGATTACGTGGGAAACTGGAGACATCAATGGAAGACAATTTCTTTCTGATGCCGCATCCGGCACACCCCCTTTCGTTGTTACCAGCGCGACAAAGGTAACCAATCTCAATGCGGATAGGGTGGACGGATATAATGCAGGGAATGCAGCAGGGAATGTCCCAGTTTCAAACGGTGTTTTGAATACCAATCTCAATGCGGACATGGTGGACGGGATGCAAGGAATCCAGCATCAGTCAACCGAAATAGTTGTTGCAAATTTAATTACTCCTACAACGGAGGCGTGGACGAATTTGAGCCTGCCGGCGAGTTTGCAAGGCAAGAAAGTATTATTTCTGATGGTTTATGGGCTAGTTTCCGACTCTACTGCTGATCTGGCTGTTGCAATCAGACCGGGTGGAGAAACATCATGGAGCAGTCCTATATACGCTCCCGGCATAAGAGGCACAGGGAGACCTTCTGCGACAATAGCGAGCGGTATGGTGATACTTTCGTTGAATGGTCGAAATTCGATTGACTATTATTTTTTTAGGAGTTACGGCACAGGT
>Ga0210044_10009472_pt1 | contig 11853 bp, 8 predicted proteins | sample CryGey13umfilter_2_FD_183959 | JGI IMG/M metagenome (GOLD analysis project Ga0210044, IMG submission 183959) | Groundwater microbial communities from aquifer in Utah, USA - Crystal Geyser 4/9/14 3 um filter (SPAdes) (version 2) | ecosystem: Environmental > Aquatic > Deep subsurface > Groundwater... | reverse complement strand
AACAAACTCGGCGTCTCCGCTATTCAATATATTTCTGACCGGATTTCCAAAAAATATGAAATGCCTTCGTTGGCGAGCTTGGTTGCTGAAAAATATGCTGCCTAACCATATTAATTTGAACGGATACGATTGATGCATGGATTGTATTTTTCCGAGAAGATAATCATCTTCTTTCTTCCGGTTCTTTTACAACCCTTAGCTCTCCTTCAATAATCGTTTTAAGGGCAGGGTTAGCGTTTGCCTGCATGAACTTTAGCAAATACCAAGAATTTCGATAGTGCTCATTTTCATACCCGTACAATTTCCGAATCAGGCCTATCTCAGAAAAGCCTGCTGTTTCAACATACTTCAAGATAAATGGAAACACCATCCAATTTGCTTCGGTCTTTGATAAATATTCATTGAATATCGCCAACATCGCCGTACGAGTTGTCTCTTCATCAAAACCATCAGCATCGAGAGGATCCATTGCCCCAAATCGAAGACTTTTTTCATTTTTCAACAAGTATTGTAATACTTCTTCATTGTGAATGCTGGCCAATACATTAACCGCTTTTTCTTTCGTCCGGGGAGGATTACTCGGGTCTTCAATCGCTGCAATTAATTGCTGTTGAATAAGTGCAATGCTATCTGTTAGTTCTTGCAGTTTTTTCTCGTAAGCCAAAACTTGGTTACTGATTTCATTCTGAGGAATTAACGCAGCGTATGCTTCTTTTTTCAACTCCAAATTGCGCATAGTCACCCATAAACGAGTTTTGTCAGCCTCGCTTAATTCCTTATTGTTTTTCAATTCAAATAATACCCGTTCACGCAAGATTGTTACCGTTTCCTTTTGAGGATCACTTTGAGCCTTTTGTTGTGTAATGATATTTGTGAGTGAATCTATAAAGCTCAAAGCATTTTGTTGCTGAGCGAATAGGCCACTTGCTAATGCCATTATAACCGTAAACAGTTTTAGCTTATCTGGTATAATTCGTGTAGCTACCCGTGCCGAGAACATTGTCTTTTGCATTTGCATTTGTTTTAAAAGTACTTAAAAGAAAAAATGTATCATTATCCACGTTGGTTTGTTCTTCTAAAACCATATTTACCCCATCAATAGAGATATTCCAGATCGTCTCGGTTGCAGAGATAAAATATTCTTGTTCCGTGGCAATCATTGGACCTTCTGCAATACGAGTAACCCACAATTCTTTTTTCCCATCGCTGTTTATGCCCCAATAAACAAGACTAAAATCTCCGACTTCGTAATTTACACCGGTGGTGACTTGTACCTCTGCCGAATACAAATTTTGATCGGCAACATCTACACCTCCCTGATAAATTTTAGGGAAGGCATAGTTAATATTTTCATTATCAATAGCCATCTCGTATTCCCCGTCTTTATTAGTATAATAGATACAATGCCAATCGAATTTTTCGGAAGCCCTACTCCCTTGTAATGTTGCATCATAATTATTGAAAGGTGAACTCTTAGCTCTTACCCGGACAAATTCCTTGAACCAATTTTTGCTTACCCTAAAAGCGAGTCCATCTTCGGTTACACCATTATTATCAAAAGTTTGAAAGGTAGAAGGTGCATCCCAGGAATACAAGTAATCGGCAATAGGGATTCTATCTTCATATTTAAAACTTCCTTCGGAATCATCATTAGGCTCTTCTACATCTTCCCCTTGTCCGGAATCTGCAGGTTCAGTGTCTGGTTCAAAAGGGAAGTTCATATTATTTTGTACAGACGGGGTAAATACCTGTTGAGCGTATTCAATGGACCAGGTTCTGGTTTTCCGCTGACGGGTCACATCAAAGGATGCGACATCTTTGGCACCTGAAGGAAAAACCCGCCACTCCATTAAAATTCTACCGCCAATTTTTTTGTCTTTATTGCCATCACTATCCCACGGCACTGCTTTTTTCCAAAACTCACCAAAGCCATATAGTGATCCATCTTTTGCTACATCTCCTAGTATGGCGAACCTTACTATGTTGCCTACATTTTTTAAGGGGCCAGCCTGTTGCGGTATAGGTGTAGAAACCCGCTCAATCCAATGATTGGTTTTCTCTACCCAAACAGCGGTTGCCCTCACCCGGTCGTCATTGCCATTATAAGTTGCCGAAAACTCGATATCATATAAACTTCCACTTGCGGCTGTAGCCTCTATGTAATAGGTTTTGGGCAATTGAGAGGTTGGAATCGTGAGCGGAGAGGATATATTTACTTCAGTACCTTTGGAAGGCGTACTCCACAACCGTACCGCCCCAGAAACCTTGGCCAGGGTTACATTGCCTGTTAAAGAAGCTGTCCCATCCTTTTTTCTGACTACCAATTTCATTAAATCAATTTCGTTTCTTCCATTGGCTGTGGCCAGTACTTGATTCTCCGTGGCATCAACACCGTTGTTCCCGATGCCCATCCCGCTTCCGTTCGTATCATTCAAATTGGCAACTGTCACAGCACCTGGAGTAAATTTTTGGTTGACATCCTTGGGGCTGTCGCTTCCCGAATAAGAAACGCCAGCTACCCAATCATAGAAACCATCGTAAATATCTAGCACAATCTCACATTCAAGATTCCCTTCGGCAGTTCTTGTTGGAGGGGTTTGAGCTTGTACTGTGCTGATTATGATCAGCATGAAAAATAGCGTTAAAACGCAAATAGGTAACTTCATGTTTTTCATACTTAAAATTGGATTTTGATTAACAATGAGATTTAAATTTTTATTTTTATAATCTATGATCACTTTCATCAAATATCGTGAGCATCCATTCCAACCGCCCTGTACAGGGCGGTTGGAATGGATGTATTGTTAGCATCAGTTTCAATTTTTCTTATCCGTCTGTGCCATGAAAAACGGCAGGTTCATTTTTCAGCCCGGGACTTCTCCAATGGCTTCTTTTTTTCATTTTTTTTCTTTTCTGTTAATTGATGCTAACGGGGGCACTGCCGCCCGTGCCCGCCGGTGCGTTGGCTTTTGTGCGTTGGGCGGCTGGCGGGCATGGACAGCAGTGCGTTGTTAGCGGCTTTTTGTTTTTTATTTTGTTTCGTTTTTCCGTGAACTGGCCCGCCCGGTTCTCATCTTTTTGTTCCCAGCCACGAAGACGGGCAGGTGCGGGCGCATAGCCCTCTCCGCACTTCCCCTCAGGGCGGTTTCTTTTTTTTCTGTCCCGTATAGCTATCGGGATGTGGGCTGTCCTGTTTGTTTATTTTATGGGTGTATTTGCCACGAAGACGGGGCGGTGCGGGCGCATAGCCCTCTCTGAAATTCCCTTCAGGGCTTTCCCTCCTTGTCTTTCTGATTTTCGACGGCTTTCCCGGCTGGGCTGCCTCTTCTTCCCGGTTCGCTTCGTTCTTTCGGCTGGCTGGCGGCTTTCTTTATTTTTTTCCTTCTCTGCTTGCCGCTAACGGTGGCATCTACGCTGTTTGCGGCTGCATTGGCTTGCGGGTTGGGTTTGCCGCAAATAGGCGTAGATACGTTGTTAGCGGCCTTCATCTCTTTTTCATTTTGAACAAAATTGCAAAAGCCGCTGAGTTTCTTCAACGGCTTTTACGTTTCTAAAATACAGCCTTGCATTTACCCGTATTGTTTCAATTTTTTAAATATTTGCAATAAATATCATATCTTTTAACGTATATCCTATAGGCAATCTAAACTTATTATAATAAACAACTGGCGAGTGTTCAATCTTGTAATAATTAATACACCTCTTATGCTCCTCTAAAATTTGCGTCGTTTCAGATGTTTTATTTATTTCAATTTTGAAAGGTTTTTTATACCAGTAAATGACTGAATTAATTGCAGATACTGCACCATGCTTTTCATACTCAGAAATAAAGTACTGTGATAGGCGGTATCGGCCAGTGTTTTTTTCATCACCTGCTGATAATACAAGCAAAAAAGAATAGTTCTCATATGGGTTTTTAAGCCATTCACCTATTTCTCTTATCAACTTCTTACACGCTTCACATTGAAGATTGACAAAAAATATAAAATTATTGGAAGCATCGTGGGCTTTTCCCAACCATAATGCCTTTGTCAATTCTTCGTCAATTTGCTGTTCGTTCGACAAAAGTGCCATAAATACAGATTTGTCATACTTCATTTTTTTTAATCGGGCTGAGTTAGTTTTATCCTTATTAGCATTGGAAAGAATACTCCTAAAGTAGAGCCAAGTCAAAATGACAATGATGTACAGGAAAGTGAAGCCTACTATCAAAGGCATTATATGCACATTCACCACAGTTTGACGAAACAGCAACAGGACGAAGATTTGCAAAACAAAGACTGAAAGGATAGCCAAACAGAGCTTGCAGATTTTCTTTTGCACCACTATTTGATAATAAAGGGAGTACAAAGTAAAAATAGCCGTTAAGCTACCCAAAATGGGGAACAAACCCCAAAAATAGGATTCCAAGTATAATATCGCAAACAGTTGTGAAATAAAATACGCCATACTTAAATCAGTCCATTTCAGTTTGCCTAAAACGTAGGCTGCATCGCTCCCTATGATGTCGCTGCAACTATCCTTCTCACCACATATTCGGTGTATCAGCGTACTATCCGAGCGTTCTTCATATAGAAAAATCAAAGTCGTGATAAATAAACCTACAATTGTAGTAATCACAAACAGATCAATTGAAATTGAAAATTTTGTTTGAAAGAAAAAAAAAGTAATCAGAACACCGAACAAGTAAAAAGTAAAACGAGATAAACGATATAAAAGGTCATATGCCTTCGCTCCAAATGTGAGCGCACGTTGAGTTATTTTTTCAAACGGAATCAGCACAACACCTTGCCATGTCTCCAGGAATTTCTCAATTGGCACCACCTCACGCCTACTATGAAACCCGGTGTAAGAAATACTTTCCTTGGAAATTGAATCTACCAACAAAAATTCGCCATTGTTTGAATTGGAATATGTGATTATAGGGAGTGGAATAGAGAAAAAATTTCCGTAATTCTCGTTGTTGAACTGAACCACCGAGTTGTCCACGCCATTCCGCTTTAAAAGGTCGCTATAAAAGGCAATAGAATCAGGGGAAGGATGGGAATTGTAAAATTCTTCCAGTTCATAGCGTAAGTGCCGCACCTCAAGTTGTTGCAATAATTCATGTGCTTGCTTCAGCGTTTCTTTCTTCATGTTAGGGGTTTGTCAAGTTTTCAAGTTTTTCCTCAAGAATTTGAATTGAGTTCGTCGAGAATATGATACCTCCTTCTTTGTCGAGTATCAGGTAGGTTGGAAAGACGGTAATATTCAGCTTTTTATATATCCAGTCAGACCCAACGTTCAGGTTTTCAAAGATAACCGGATGTTGTATTTTGCGCTTCCTGATAAATTCCAGTACTTTGGTTTCATTACCATCTACCGCAATTCCGATGAGGTTTATTCCATTGCCCTTATGCTTTTCAAGGAGTTTTTGAAGTTTTGGAATATCCTTTACACATGGCACACACCATGTCCCCCAAAAATCAACTATTGTAAATCTGCCACTTTTTAATTGTTCGATTGTTAACTTTTCGGAATTGATTGGATAGATATTCGATAATTCCTCAAATAAACTCTTAGGCAATCTGTTTATATCTTTAATTGGCTCAAGAAAAAAGGTATCGCCAAAAACTGAAAATCTTGGAGAAAAACCAACGCCATTGATATCTATTGTATCCTTGTTGTTTAAAGTTTTTAATCCGGGTCCGATTATTGAAGGAGTATTAAATTCTTGTTTGCTGAAAAACAAATCAAAATTGTTAAATACTGTTTTTTGATTAGGGCCGGAACAAGCAGCAAAGTAGTACTTGTTTCCAAGTATTTCGATTTCTCCTTTAACGAATTCATGAATCTTCAAATTGATGTGAAATTTACCATCCTTAACTCCTTTATAAATATATACTCTGTTAAATGGTTCGACCAAGAGAATGGCAGAACGTTTCGTTATAACACCTTTGCTAACATATTCATAGGAAACATTTATTTTCTCGTTCTCTTTAGTTCCCTCTCTAACCTTCATCTCATTCAAATCAAATGAAAAAATATCATCGTCGCTGAAATCCATATTTGAATTCAAATCTCCTATTATAATTTTTTTATCTTTGACAAAATACGTAACAAAATATATTTTGTGCTGCGTATGAAAACGACTCAATTCTAACGTATCTGATTCCCTAAATATTTCTATTTCTTCTTCGGTTAAATTTTTACCTGTTTGAAATTTTTCGTAAACTGTTTGTTCTTTTTGGAAATCGAAATATGTAATTCTGAAATCTTTTCCTTTTGGCAACCCCTTAAGGGTATCTTTGGTTTCAAGATTTTTTGGTCGTAGTATATAATTAATTTGACGGGGACAAGCACCTTCATGTTTTTCTGATAATGCAAAATAGCTTGTTTGGCTATCACAGATAGAATATGATAGCATAAGACATATAAAATGGATGAACTTCATGGCTTTATCTAATTCTAAGAATACGTATTAAACTTTCAAGAAAAAAGAATGGTATGTTCTGTTTTTTAGGCAAAAACATTGCTTTTAACTGAACATACCAATTCTTGAAATTTCACACTTAGCAGTTTGATGTCCCATGATTCGGACCACCGGTACATGAAATACAACCGTTACTGGCAGTACAATTTCCGCCACTACAGTCAATACACCCTGTACCGCCTGTCCAACAGCAAATTTTCGTACCACCTTTGACTTTCATGGTGATATCCCTGCCCAAAGCAGCAACTTCAAATTGCTTGAAAAAATCCTTTTTCATTTTTAAGGAATTTGAATTTCAGCCTACTCTCTTTCCAATCGCCCTTCCGGGCAGGGTTTTCGGCATCCCCCTCAATAGAACCAGCTATCGAAGGCAAATGTAGCCCTGCCCACTGACAAGATTTGTCAGTGAAAAATAAATATGTATCCAAATACGAAAAATTTTGCCCACCCTTTCGGCCAACCTGCTCCTCCTCATTCAATGCGCACACTTTGAACATGAAAATCACCTCCCCCTCGTAGTAGTAACTTCTCCGTTGCGAGGAGTAAACGATGGGAAAACCCATTTTTCTCATATCGTACAACAGGCGGTACCAGTCCCTTTCGTTAAGGCCCAGCCTTTCGGCCAACTCGACAGGTGTCCCGGTAGCTTTTCGTTTGATAAGGTCGTGGACACGGTCCACCAAAAGCATTTTTTCTGCGAGTGTCATAATCGTTGTTTTTTATGAGTTGAGATTAAGAAGCCTGTCCAACAAGCGCCGCACCACGCTGCGGTCTTTGGTAATCACCTGCGCCGTCCCCGTCAATCGTTGCCGAAAGGGCAGGGGCTTCCCAATCGAACTGACAAGAGTATCCGGCAGGCGGCAAGTGATTTCGTAAAAAAATTTCCCCTCCTTGTCTTTCGTTGGCAGTAAGGAAATTGCGTCAATCTTCGCTTCCAAATGCCCAAATTCCCTGTAAGGAAATGCGTCCAATTGCAGCAAAACCCGGTTGCCCTGCTCCGCTTTGCCTATGCCTCCGGCAGGTGGGGAGATGCGGGCGACGATGCCATTTTCTTCCTCGCTCAAAGGAACGATGCTTGCCAATACGTCGCCTGCCTTCACGGTCTGGTGCAGGGCGATGCCCGGCGAGAAAGAAAGCACACCCGTAATGGGCGCACTGAGGAAGTATTTTTTGCGCCACTCGTTGTGCTCATTTCGGAAACGCAGCGCCAGTTCGTCCAGGCGGATGACGTACTCGCTTACCGCCTTCGCCCGCTCGTCCTTGAGCGAGAGGCGGTCGGTGCGCAGTTGCGCTATCTCGACCGAGTTGTGGATGATGGCAGTTTTCATGGTTTCGTGTTGCTGTTGCTGGCGCAGGTACTGGGTTTCGTTTTTCTCCAAGTCCAGGTCGCTGACTACGCCCTGCCGGTTGAGGCCAGCGTTTCGGCGGTAATCCTTTTCCGATAGGGCAAGCTCTTTTTCAAACAGCGCCAATTGGTTTTGCAGGGCTGTCGTCAATTGCTGTTGCTTGCTGATTTTATCATCCAACGCATGAATTTTCTGAAAGACGATGCTCTGGCGCAGCACATATTGAAAGGTGGTGAGCGCCTGTGCATACTCCGTGTAAGTTTGCCGCAATTCTCCAAGTTGCAGGTTTTCCGGGATGGTGACGTTTAAATAATCGGGCATGTCCTTGATTTTGTTGACCGAATCCACCAGTTGGGCGAAGGCTTGCACGTCCGTTAAGGAGGCCGGATTGTTCAGGTACATCACGTCTGCGCCTTTCTCCAAAGGCTGCCCTTCCTGCCAATAAATCGCTTCGATTTGCCCACCGGAAGGGGCGACCAATTCAATCGGCGGGTTTTCGGTAGTTAAGACAAACGGCGCTGCCAGCCGGTCGGGGTAAAGGATAAAGACCGCCAAGCCAAGGAATATTATCACGGCGAAGAAAATTAACGGTATGCCGGAGCGCAGCAGCCAGCCAGGTTGCCGCTCGATGAGGTCGTCGAAGCGAATGTCGTTCCGTCGGATGGACGGGTCGGTTTGTGGCGGTGCATGGTTAGTTTTGATATTTGGCATATTGTGGTTTTATGATTTATTTTCTCAACTTCCCAGTTCCAACTGGTTTTTCACCAAAGCAAAATAAGCGCCCCTTCGGACGGTCAATTCCTCATGCGTCCCTATCTCCACGATGCACCCTTTTTCCAGCACGACAATTTGGTCGGCATGGCGCACCGTGCTGAGCCGGTGGGCGATGACAACGACGGTTCTTCCCTGAAAAAACAAGTTCAGGTTTTCCAAAATAATGCGCTCATTTAGCGCATCGAGAGCATTGGTGGCTTCGTCGAGGAAAATAAACGCCGGGTTTTTATATACTGCCCTCGCTATCAGCATTCGCTGGCGCTGCCCCTGGCTGATGCCGTTGCCCTGTGCGCCAATCATGGTGTTGAAACCGAGTGGCAGGGCTTCCACAAATTCGAGGATGTTGGCGGTCTGTGCAGCCTGCCGAACACCCCCGGCCCCTAAAGGAGAGAGACCGCCTACGGCATCCTCGCTTTCTGCAATATTGTTGGCAATCGTGTCGGAGAATATGAACCCGTCCTGCATAACGACGCCGCAGGCGCTTCGCCATGCCTTTATATTTATGGTGTCCAACGGTACGCCGCCGACTTTTATCCCGCCTTTTACGGGTTGGTAAAAACCGAGCAGCAACTTTATCAGCGTTGTTTTGCCGCTGCCGCTTGTGCCGACGATGGCAGTGATTTTGCCCTTCGGGATGGTCAGGCTGATGTCCTGCAAAACAGGCTCGCCGATGGGCGTGTATTGGAATGCGAGGTTCTGGATTTGTATGTCTCCTTGGGGAATGACAAGTTGTTTTTGAGCGCCGGGCGGCTCTTCGTCCGGGTGGGAATGGACTTCGCCGAGGCGCTCCAAACTTATGGAAGCGTCTTGGGCGGAGCGGATGAAGCCTGCCATTTGCTGCAATGGAGCGTTGAGCCTGCCCACCATGTACTGCACCGCCAGCATCATGCCGAGGGTCATAGACCCGTCCATGACGGCTTTGGCGCTGAGAAAAGTGATGAGAATGTCTTTCAATTGGTTGATGGTCTGCGACCCTGCGTCCTGCCATTGTCCCAATGCCAGTGATTTCATCTGGATGCGAAACAGTTTCGCCTGCACGGTTGCCCAAGCCCACCGGTGCTTGCGCTGGCTGCCCTGCAATTTCACTTCCGGCATTCCTTGAATGATTTCGATGAGCTGGTTCTGGTTGTCCGACATCTTTTGGAACGCCATGTAGTCAATCTCTTTCCGCCTTTTCAAAAAACGATAAATCCATAAAAAATAAAGGGCGGTGCCTGCGATGAAAAGCCCAAAAATGGTCAAGGAATACCAAGCCAGCACTGCGCCAAAAACGAGGACAGTGAGAATGGCAAGCACGATGTTGAAAACGGACTGCGTCAGAAAACTTTCAATGCGCCGCTGGTCGCCGACCCGTTGGAGAAGGTCGCCAGTAAACTTGGTGTCGAAAAAGCCAAGCGGAAGTTCCGTCAGTTTGTGCAGGAAATCAGCCACCAGCCCGACGCCCACCCGTGCGCTGATGTGCAGGTAAATCCAGCTTTGTATCAGTCCGATGACCGTCTGCCCGAAAAACAACATAAGCTGTCCGAACAATATGAGCCATAAGAAGCCGATGTCTTTGTTGTCAATGCCCACGTCCACGATGGATTGTGTGAGAAAGGGGAACGACAACTGGAAAAACGCTGTGAGCAACAAACCCAAGACAAGGTTGAACATCAGGCGTTTGTACGGGCGCAGGTAGTTTTTGAAAAAATAGCCAAGCGTGAGTTTTTCCGCCCGCTCGTCGTGGTCGCTTTCAAAAAAATGCAAGCCAGGCTCGAGCAAAAGGGCGATGCCTTTATCGTTGTCGCTGTACCAACCGCTTTTGAATTGTTCGTGCGTAAGGCGGATTTTCCCCGCTGCCGGGTCTGCCATATAGACGTGGCGGCGGCTGGTTTTATAGACGATGAGGAAATGTTTCTGATTCCAATGGGCGATGAGCGGCAATGGCGCAACCCGGAGGGATGGCTCGTCGTGGCCCGCCCCGAAGGGGATTTTCACAGCCAAGGTGCGAAAGCCGATGTGTTCCGCCGCTTCGCTGATGCCCTTGAGGCTGACGCCTTCCCGGTCTATGTGGCATTTTTCACGGAGAAATTGCAGGGAGTAATTTTTGCCATGGTACCCGGCGACCATGCGGAGGCAGGCTGGCCCGCAGTCCATGGCGTCGAATTGTGGGTAAAATGGGAGGCTTGGCATGTGGTGTTTGTTTGGCGTTTTTGAAAGATGGTTGGGTTGGGGGTATTGTTGTTTATTTTTATTTTTTTCTTGTTTTTGCCGCTAACTACGTCATTCCCGAAAACGGCTAAGTAAACACGCATTGCGTCTTTTTACTTACTCGTTTTCGGGTATTTCGCCATTACCCGGCAGGGCAGGTTGTTCCCTGACTAAGTAAACACGCAATGCATGTTTACTTAGTCAGGGAGTTTTCTCACAAAATGATTGGGAAACAGACCAAATTTAAACTTTGTGCTCACAAGTCCAAGTCGTCGAGCGGACTTTTTATCTTGTCCCATCCTTTTATTGTTATGTGGGTGTAAATTTCTGTTGTTTTACTGCTCTCGTGGCCAAGTAGTTCCTGGATGTAGCGCAAGTCCACGCCCTTTTCCAGCAGGTGGGTGGCAAAACTGTGGCGGAGGGTATGCACTGTTGCATCAGGATTTGCGTGCGACTTTACCTTAGCCGCCACAAAGATGCTTTGGACACTCCTCACGCTGTACTGCCCGCCCTGCTGCCCTTCGAAGAGCCACTCCAATGGCGCGTAAACTTCAAGGTACGCTTTCAGGTTCACCCACACTTTGGGGGAGAGGATGGTGCACCTGTCCTTTTTTCCCTTGCCTCCTCTAACGAAAATCCGCTCTTGTTCCGGCTGAAGGTCTGCGAGGCGCAGGTTGACCACTTCTCCGAGCCTCAAGCCGGCTGAATAAACCATCATCAGAATGCAGCGGTGCTTTGGGTTGTCCACTGACTTCAGCAGCGAAGTCACTTCCTGCCCGGTCAGCACGTGTGGTAACAGGAAGGGTTTTTTGGGAGTGAACAGGTTCGCCACTTTGTGCTCTTGCTGCACTACTTCCCGGTAGAACATTTTTATGGCGCTCATAATCTGATTCTGGTGCGACTCGGTAATGTGTTTTTCCCGGATGCACCAGGCGAGGTACTGGTCAATGTGCTGGCGGGTCAGCCCGCTTGGCTTTAACTCGTCGAAATGCCGGATGAACTGCCGGAAGCAATTTTTGTAGGACTTAATGGTGCGCCAGCTATACCTTTTCAATAGTAGGCATTGCTCCA
>Ga0210044_10009467_pt1 | contig 11860 bp, 13 predicted proteins | sample CryGey13umfilter_2_FD_183959 | JGI IMG/M metagenome (GOLD analysis project Ga0210044, IMG submission 183959) | Groundwater microbial communities from aquifer in Utah, USA - Crystal Geyser 4/9/14 3 um filter (SPAdes) (version 2) | ecosystem: Environmental > Aquatic > Deep subsurface >... | reverse complement strand
GGATTTTGAGCACCCAGAACACCTCTTTTTTGGTCCACTTATGGTCATATGACCGTAAGTGTTCCAGATTACCGCTAAAGTTAGAAGAGAAACGGGATATTTACCAACTTTAAATGTCGATTAGCTCAAAGAAATAATTTTTGTTTTTTGACAAAGAAAAAGACGACCTCTTATGGCGGGTCGTCTCGTAGCTTCGGTTATGAAGCAGCCTTTTTGTGATCAGGCGATGGCGAATTTGTCCATGTCCGCTCGCGCTTGTTGGTTGGCGGGAATTATGCCCCACATCTCGGGCATCTCGTCGCCGACATCAAGACCAGGGCAATCGGGCTTTTCGACGAAAATGTAGGTTCCGTTGACCTCGCGTACAAGGCCGCCACCTTGCGTTCCCCATACTGGATAGTTATACTGTCTTTCCATCGTCTTATCCTCCTTTTCGGGTTTGAGTGGAATGTCTTTTTCTTTGTCAAAAATTGACTTATAAATATAGCATGTTATTAACATAAAGTCAATAGTGATTGCCATATTTTGGCTAAAACAAAGGAAAACAAAAATTATTTCTTTAAAACTCAAGGGCTAAAGCCTCGCCTGACACGGCACATGCGGTTCAGAAATTTTGCGCAATTATATTCCAAGGAGTGCAAAATTTCCTCACCCAAATTGCGCTGACGATATGGCAAGTTTAGTGATATAATCAAGACAAGTGATAATTAACAAATTTAATCAATAATCCACGGAGCAACTTCGCATAGCCGCGCGCCGTTATAATCAATTAAGTTTTGGTGCCTACCGCTTCTATAAAATTAGATTCGTATTGATGATACACAGAAGAAGTTTTTCTTACTTCAAGAATTTTGAAATTTCTTAATTTTTCTCTCATATATTCTTCACTAAAAAAATGTCGAATATGCCCTTTCTTATACATGTCTTTTCCAACCTTTTCTCCTTTTCCATAAAGTGCATCTTCTACTGATTTACATTTAATAAAAATTAATCCATCTTTTTTCAAAATTCTAGATAATTTATCAAAGATTTGGGTTGTTATTTCATCATCAAAATAATGAAGGCTTAAATGTGCATAAATCACATCAAAAGAATTATCTGGAAAATTGATTTTTCTGATGTCTGTTTGAATAGCATTAATTTTTAACCCTTTTTCTTTAATTAATTCATTTAATTTCTTAATTCCACTTTCAGAAAAATCAATAGATGTGACATTTAATCCTTCACTTGCAAAAAACAATGAATCTCTTCCATCACCACAACCCAAATCTAATAAGGTCTTAAAATTTTTATCTTTAATTTGAGAAAAACTTCTTCTAGCAAAATCATTCGCTTCTTCTATTTCTCGTTTGTCCCACTTTGTTTTCCAATACTCTTTTTCACTCATAATTTATCAATACAATACTTCATATATAAATATTACTTCTGACGGCACCAAAACTTAACTCTTCTGGATTTTTTTGCTTCGCAAAAAACCGCTTGCAGCTATCCCTCGTCCCTAACGGGAGATTATAACAGGAATTTAACGGTTACGAAACCTTGCAGGTTTCTCCACCCAAATTGAATTTTGGAGGTCGCTCGGCTGGGTTGCCTGCCTCGCTCCAGCTCTCAAAATTCAACTTCGTTAAATTCCGATGTTGTCCAAAATGCCTCCGCTTCGCTACGACATTTTGGACAACGGCGCGCGGTTCCAGCTGTTGTACGACTTAGCCTCCGCTACGCTCCGGCACATCGTACAACAGCGGCTATACGAAATTCCGCCTCCAGAAAAATTCCGTTGCACTCCATTTTTCTTCCTGCGAAACTTCGCATAGCCGCGCGCCGTTAGGCGATATTTTGCCTTTTTATAACACTATTTATTATGAACAAACTTGAAAGACAATTTGAGCCACGCCCAAATTTTGAAAATCTGGACGAAAAACTAAGCAATCATGGTTTGGAAACTAAAGAAAGTCTCAGATTAAGAAGCGAAATAAAAAAATTCTTTGAAACTCGGCATTTGGCTATCTCTCAAGAATTAGGAACTGCAAATTTTTCTATCATAATAGGCGGAAGCATACAGGCGGGGACAGCCGATGAGCGTTCAGATGTTGATTTAACAATTATTCTTGATAGGGGCAATACAGGTGAAATATGGGTTAGAGGTGGTATAGGTGAAACTGATGCAGGTGTAAGAGGATTTTTTTTATTTCGTCAGGACGCACTAAAACAACAGTTACGAAGAGATATAGATGTAAATCTACTCTCGCTAGAGAGTATTTTAGTCGAACTTGAAAATTTGGAATCTTCAGAATCGGAAGAAGATATATTTTTTCTTATTGATCATATTGTACAAATTTTTTCTCCACAGCTATACCAAGCTGTTAGTATAGACGATTTTAGAAAGTTGATAATTATGAAATTAACTTCAATGTCTGAGGGAGAAAAAATTTGGAACCAAAAAATTGCACCCCAACTTAGAGCCACTTTGATTGAACGCGTTGGTGATGAAAAAGGAGAGACTTGGCCTGAAAGAGAAGAAAGAGATTTAACGGAATCACGAAGGAAAAATGACTTAACAAAAAAAATTTCTGATAAATTAAAGGGTGTTCAGATTCCAAATTTTCAAGAAATAAGAATGTTATATGGAGTATAAAAAGGCAAAGCATCGCCTAACACGCAGTATGCGGTTTCGCTCCCGTTGGTCGCTACACCCATATTTGGTAGTGGTAAGCTCCTCCGTAGCAAATTTTACCACTACCAAACATCGCATACTGCGAAACGTTGTACGACTTAGCCTCCGCTACGCTCCGGCACATCGTACAACAGCGGCTATACGAAATATAATTTTGCTAAATTTATTAGCCAACTCATAAAAAGATTATGGAACAAGAAACAAATTTTTCTACACAACAGTCTTCAGGCCAGCCTGCTGTAGTCTTGTCAAAAAATATAAAAATCGGCATCTTTCTATTAATCGGACCTTTTGTCGGTCTGATTGCCACACTCATTATTTTTGCTATTGTCAGCTTTGTTTTAAACTCTGCGGAGAGCGAAACACTAAATATCGCATCTTTAATTGTTGAATTAATTCTGAGTTTTATAGGAGTTATCTGTGTTATTGGCATTATAATTGGAATTCCTTTTGGAATTATCTATCTTATCAAAAAAGAAATCATCCCAGGAATGAAATACGACGAAAGGTCAGGAAAAGGAGAGGCCTCTATTATACCTAATGAAATTAAGGGTTGGAACTGGGGTGCCGCTGGCCTTACGTGGATATGGGGCGTCCCACATGGAGTATGGATTTCCCTGCTCGTTCTTATTCCATTTGTAAATATAATTATGTGGATATTCCTTGGGTTAAAAGGTAATGAGTGGGCGTGGAAAAAACAACAGTGGGAAAGTGTAGAAAAATTTATTTCTTATCAAAATAAGTGGAAACCATGGGGCATCGCATTCTTCATCTTGGGAATTTTAGGTTTATTATTTATCATGTTCGGGGGTGAATAAATTTAGCAAAATTATACATCGCCTAACACGCGATATCCAAAATGCTTCGCACATCGGATATCGCGCACACGTTGTAAAAAATGCCTCCGCTACGCTCCGGCACATCGTACAACAGCGGCTATACGTAATAGCGAAAAAAAATTCTAAAAAATGATTGGCTTTTCTGGTAATTTGTTATTGCTGGGTCGACATAACTCAAATAATTTACATTTAATCTAAAACATTATGGCAAATCGAAACATGGAACATCAAAGAGCAATCGCAGATAGTGCGGCTGCTGGCGTGGAAACCGAAACAAATGAATTCGCTAAACGTGAAGATTTCAAATCAAGGTACGTCTACGAAGCAGTTGGAATGCCAAAAGATCCTGTTGTATTAGAAGCAGTTGATAAGTGGGCTAATGTGTGCGGAGATGTAATATATCCAACGATGAAAGATGAGGGACTATATGATGAGAATGAACCTGGGCATAAAGAAGCACTTGAAGAATTGACGTCAGCCCAAGAAGAATTAGCAAAACTTTTGCCTGACGCACATTTTCAAATCAACGTTGTTACATTTGAAAATGGACATATTCAATTATCTACCTCGTAGAGCGTCCGCAATAACAAATTACCAGAAATATAATGGCCGCTTGCGAAAGCGGCCATTATATTTCGCTACAACGCATAACACCGAGTATGCGGTTCAAGAAATTTGGCACAAAAAAATTCAAAGGAAACCAAATTTACTTTCCGTTTCACTCCAAGTAAACATCTCATACACTGAAACGTTATACGCCATAATAAAAAAGACGCTCTACAATGCTTAATGGAACAGAAGTTAGTGATTTAAAAAATTGACCCCTGTAAATTACAGGGGTCAATTTTTTAACTGCTAGATGGGTTTTTTATTTATTTCAACTAAATGGGGGTACAGTTTACTTAGTGTCAGTTTTTTTGTTTAAACATTTAGTAAGAGTTGGTACATACAGCTTATCTGTATGTTTTATATGATTCATTAACCATTCTGTAGCAAAATTTTGTACTTCTACTCCAAGTTCGTAAAAACCTGAATCAATTTCTCGAATTTGTTGTCTGTAATTTCTCATTTTAACTCGATAAACGTCGTGAATAGCTATATGACTTTCCGTTCCTGAATACTGACAGTCAGAAAAATAATTTTCTTCGGTTGAAAGATGATAAAAAGCATAATTTAACAGTTCATCAAAAATTAGATGCAGTTTTACCTCGTCTCCTTTTTTAAAACTTTCTAAAAATCTTCCCAACTTATTGGTAATTTTAAAATATTGTTGATGCTGATCATCGATCTCATCTATAGAAACACTAAATTCAGAATCCCAAGTGAATAGCATATAAAATATAATCATTTACTGACTTTATAGTAACCTAAATTGTCCTAATTGACCAGAAAGCAATTTTCATTATATCTATAATGTCGAGGCACCACAAATATGCAAGAACTTTACAAAGAAAAAATGCCATCTTACGATGACATTTTTTCTGGTCGGGCCGGCGAGACTCGAACTCACGGCCTCTTGGTCCCAAACCAAGCGCTCTACCTACTGAGCTACGGCCCGACTTTTGTGGTGCCGAGGGAGAGAATCGAACTCACGACACGAGGTTCTTCAGACCTCTGCTCTACCACTGAGCTACCTCGGCATTTAAATTTCTCTGGTGGGTGTGCCTGGACTTGAACCAGGGACCTCAGTCTTATCAGGACTGCGCTCTAACCACCTGAGCTACACACCCATTCTTATATTTCAATCTTTTGAAAGTGTCATAATAATACATTAATGGTGTCTTTTGGTCAAGCTATGCTAAACGACGATCACCTTTTTTTGCTTTCATCCCAGTTTTAGGGATAAGTGCGTAAAAAACCGTTCCTGTTCCCTCTTCTGACTCAAACCAAACCCTACCCCCTGAGTTTTCCATGATTAGCTTGGTTATATATAATCCAAGTCCTGTTCCCTCTACCTGGGCGTCAAGTGCGTTTTCTGCCCTGAAGTATTTTTTAAATACACGATCTTGAGCATTTTTAGGGATACCAATGCCGTTATCGGCTACCGCAATGATGTAATTATCCTCGTTATCAGTCTGAAGACTTATGTTCACAATTCCTCCGTCTGTTTTGCTATATTTTACAGCATTAGTAATAAAATTATGGAGCACTTGCAACAGTAGTAACTCATCAACTGGAATCGGCTGAAGCGTTGTGTTTTTGCTATCGAAAATTATCTTGCAACCCTTAGTCTTTGCCCCAGGTGAAGTTTCTTTAACAGATGCTTCAATGATATTCGCAACTTGTAGTTTCTTAGGTTCAATTGTTAAACGCCCAGTTTCAATTCGGGAGATATTTAGCAGGCTACTTACCAGATTTTTCATCTGAGTATTTGACTCAAACATATCACTGAGTAGTTCCTGTTGTTTTTTTGTAATTTTTCCAACATCGCCAGCCAAAAATAGTTCAAGATACCAACCCATGGTTCCGAGTGGAGTTTTTAATTGGTGTGAAGTTAAAGACACGAACTCAGTTTTTTCGCGATCAATTTCTTTTTCTCTGGAAATATCTCGAAAGACAATCACCCCACCTGAAAATTTACCGTCAATAACAATCGGCGACGCAGTCACTGATACTGGAAAAACCTTTCCATCTGAGTTTTTTATATAGGTCTCGGAAGAATGTAAAATCTTTTTTGATTTGATTATTTTATGAATTGGTAATTTTTCTTTTTTCACTAATCTCCCCTGTTCATCTACAATTTTAATGACCTCAATAAACTTCTTACCAATTAAACTCTTGTAAGAGGTTTTTAGTAGCTTTACAGCTTCGTCATTCGCAATAAAGATGTTTTCGTTTTTGTCTACAGCGATAAGACCGTCCCCAATACTTGCTAGTGTTGCCTCATCTCTGGCTTGTGACGCACTAATAATTTTTACTTTCTTCCTCAGTTCTTTTGTTCGCTCCGCAACTTTCTTTTCAAGATCAGCGTAATATTCTTTCAATCGTGAGCTCATTTTATTAAATGCTTCCCCCAAATCTTGAATTTCGTCGCCAGTATTTATATTGATCACATAGTCCCAATCACCGGCTGAAATAATTTCCGTACCCTGATTAAGTTTTTTTATAGGATCGGAAATTCGCTTACTTACGATAAAAGCCACCAAAATAACCAGAACAAATAGCAACAATGCAAAAACTAGAAGCTGAAGCATTAGCCGATAAGTAGAACTATAGGCGTCCGCTGTATTGGTTTCAACTATCAAAACCCATTCTTCATTCGTAATACACATCGAAGCCCCGATAACATTAACGTTTTTGAAATTTTTATATTCCCCCAAGATCTCTTGACCTCCCTCTAAACACTCAGTTATTGGTAGTGAAGAAACTGTATTTCCCAGTTCCTCCGCTTCTTCTAGGGGTTTTCCGAACAATGATATTGGATGAATGAATATTTCACGGCTGCCATTTACAACATAGACTTCTGTTGATTCTGAAAGTCCGCCCCTCGCTGAAATCGCACCAGCAGTCAATTGGAATTCTCCTGACAATATTTGTCTGATTTGATTAATATCAAAAGATATACCAATCACCCCCAATAATTCGCCACTTTTGTGGTCTGTTATCGGTGAGGTAACCATAAAAGGATTGTACTTATCAAAGTGAACACTACCTTTTAATTCAGAAATATAAGTATCAGATCTCCCTTTTATAAAGTACTCGTCTCCAGACTCGTTCTTACCAATTTCTGACTGGTGCGTTGACGCAATAATCTGGCCATCAGGATTGGCTATAAAAATACCAACTATATTTTCATCGAGCAGTCCGGTATTCGTACCTAGATATTCACTGAGCGCAGGTAGCTCCGTTTTTTGCTCCTCGGAGTTAATATTTTCTTTTAAGATAATCTTAATAAGTCCATCGGAAGCAAAATTTTCAGTTCGACGTTTAATAGCGTCTAAGTATAAATAGATCTGCCCTTCTTTTGCCTCTGCTGTAGCAAGAACCTTGTCATAAATTTGATTCTTGATATTCCGTTTACTGCTAGTCACACTAATATAACCAAAAACAATAATCGGCACTAAACCAATAAGCAGAAAAGTAACGAGTAGTTTTGTTGAAATCCCCCTACCAAACTTCATAACAATTACAGTATATCACAGATACTCCTATTCCTGCGTAACGGTTCCTGCAATATTTTTTTCAGAACTTGGAGTTAAGTACTCGATCTCACTTACAGGAGTTTCTAATTCATCCTGCACTACAGGCGAAGTGACAGCGTCGTACTGTTTGATTGAAATAAATGCAAAGTAAGCACCAATAGCTGTCATAAAAAACATAGCTACCGCAGTTAAAGCAAAAAATACGAGCATTCTTTTCATAGTTTGTCGGCCTGATAAATTGTAACTGAACCAACCATTAGCGGTTTCATTAAAACCTGACTAAAACCTACTGTTCGTAATTTATTCAAAAAAACTTCGCCTGAAGGAAACGCTTTGATACTATTATTTAAATAACTATAAGCTTCACTATTACCCGCCAACAAACCAGCAAGCTTGTTTACAATTAACGTTAAATATAGGTCATTAAAAAACCTAAAAAAACTATTTTGTGGCGTAGAGGCTTCAAGTATTAACAACCGACCTCCTGGCTTTAGAACTCGCCAGGTTTCAATTAAAACCTGCTGTACGTCTGGTACATTGCGTATGCCAAAGCTCATTGAAACTACATCGAACTCTGCGTTTTGAAACGGAATCTTGCCTGCATTTGCCTCGACCAAGGTAACATCTGATCTTGGAAACTGTTTAGCAATCTTCCCCTCACCAATTGTTAGCATTTCAACCGATGGGTCAAGACCAATTATTGATGCTATTTTCCTTGTCTTTAAAAATGTAATTATCTGATCCCCAGTTCCGGTAGCAAGGTCTAAAACAGCGAGATTTGTTCTGTCTGGTAACATCCGCGCCATTTTTTTTCGCCAAATATTATGTTGACCAAGCGAAATTAAGCCATTTAAAAAATCATATCTAACTGCGATACGATCGAACATCTGAGGAGTTTTCTGCTTTTGCGACATCTTCATAGAAGATAATTTTAACACTAATGCTTAAAGAGACACAAGAACATCAAACATCTATCGTTTTGTTTCTTATATATAAAACCTATAAAGCAAATATTTGAGTCGAAATTTACAATTGATCGATTTACACTGAGATTAAGATACTTCTCGGTTTTTATCTAAAATTAGCTACGCATTCAATACAATTGATTGACATTGCTTCATTTTTATGCTACAGTTAGCTGTTTATTTCAAACTTTATGAAAAAATCAATTACAGCAAACAAGGGCAAACAACTGAGCACAACTGTCGAAGGAATTGAATATGTGCGTTTACCGATAAAAACAAAGGTTGTTACCAGCAAAGATGATATTGTAAAGCTTTGTATCAGAAAAACTAAACGTCATCTTAAGAAAGGCGACATTCTGTTTATTAGTGAAAAAATTGTTGCTATTAGTCAAGGTCGAGCTTACCCAATTGCAAAGATCGAGGTTTCAAAACTTGCTCATTTCTTACAGAGTCACGTTACTAAAACACCTGCTGGAATCGGACTTGGCTCACCCTGGACAATGCAACTTGCCCTGAACGAAGTCGGTATAACTCGCATATTAATTGCGGCTGGAGTTGCCGCGATAACAAAACCGCTTGGTATCCGCGGTCTCTTTTATCATATCGCTGGTAGAAAAGCGGCTGCGATCGACGGACCATGTGCTTACACACTTCCGCCATTCAATAAATACGCCAAATTAGCCCCAATAAACCCATCAAAAGTCGCACGTGAAATTAAGGCTTCGCTCGGTGATCATGACGTAGTAATTATCGACGCCAACGATTTGGGCGTTGAAATCCTTGGAGTATCTCACCGCAAAGTCGATAAAAAACTTTGCAAGGCGGTATTCAAGGATAATCCGCTTGGTCAAGAATCACAACAAACTCCACTCTGTATTCTGCGAGCTATTACTGTGTAAAATTGGTAATAACTAAGATTTGTGAGATATTATAATAGTTGATTTAATAAATCTGCATAATATACGAAAAAAAATTACTATTGAATAGTCAATTCTGTTCTTAAAAATAACAAAAAATCGCCTCGTAAGAGGTGAATTTTTGGAGCGGGTAGAGGGAATCGAACCCTCATCCTCAGCTTGGAAGGCTGATGTAATAAGCCATTATACAATACCCGCAAAATTCAATTGTAAAAACATATTATCAAACATCTAAAATCTTGTCTAGTATTTTGTATCTTAATCGGCCGTGATTAGCTAAAATAGTGACAAAATATTGATTATCTAGTAGAATTTCACTACTCGAATAACTTCTATGAAAGAAAATATCGCATTAAAGACCTTTGTCGGCTGGGCAGTAATGCTGGTTCTCATATTTATTCCAGTTATAATTTGGCTTGTTATAGCGCCTATTTCTTTTAGATTTAGCTCAGTACTTCTTGGTTTGCGAAGTTTGAGTCAAATCATGGCCCTGCTTGGGATGTCATTAATGAGTGTTTCACTAATTCTTAGCGCCCGTCTAAAATTACTTGGACCGTGGCTTGGCGGGCTGAATAAAATGTATACCGTGCACCACATAGTTGGTGGTTTTGCCTTTATTGCACTCCTTTTTCACCCAGCGTTTTCGGCGTTAACCCTTATTTCTTTTTCAGCAGTCGAGGTTATAAAATTCCTCTTACCAACTACAGATCCCGCTATCCTCACTGGTCAACTATCGTTATTCATTCTTACAGCCCTGCTTTTCGTTACCCTTTACGTAAAACTTCCGTATGAGTGGTGGCGACGGACACACACTTTCCTTGGTATCCCCCTGTTATTTGCTGGCGCTCACGTTATCCTAATCAACAGCGATGTTTCAAATTCGTTAGTATTAAAAGTTTATCTTCTTGCATTAGCGTTTGTTGGCGTGATTCTTTACACCTACCGAACAGTTTTTGGCAGATGGTTGGTAAGGAAGTCGAAGTACACAATTACAGAAGTAAATCAGCTAAGTGATCGAGTCGTGGATCTAATTATGGAGCCGGCAAAAGACGCCTTAATGTTTACGCCTGGGCAATACGCTTTTCTGAGTTTTCCCAAAGTAACTGGCCATTTTGAAACCCACCCATTTTCGTTTAGTGGAGTTCCACAAAAAAACGGTGAGCTAAGATTTACCATAAAATCACTCGGAAATTTTACTGGGAGTTTAACCAGTTTCGAAGTCGGCACCGAGGTGTTGGTCGAGGGTCCGTTTGGTGTATTTACTAGTGCGATTCGTAAAACGGATAAGCAAGTTTGGATAGGTGGCGGAGTTGGTATTACACCATTTCTCAGTATGGCCTCTGACTTAAACGACTGCTCAAGCACTGATCTTATTTACGCCTGTAAAAATGCCACAGAGGTTGTTCGGGAGGAGGAACTAAGACAGATCGAAAAAACCAACAAAAACTTCAGATTGCACATGCATTTTTCGGATGACTCGGGCTATCTAAACATCGAGGTTGTTAAACAGTACAATGCAGACCTCCAAAATACCGACTTTTTTGTGTGTGGCCCCCCACCACTTATGCATTCAATCACAGCTCAGCTAATCGAAGCTGGCGTTAAAAAATCTCATATTCACTCTGAAGAATTCTCATTGCCATAATTATGAATGTAAAATTTCCTGTAACTCTCACAATCATCAGTCTTTCATCGTTCTTCGTCGGTATTGGTTTAGTGGCCTTACTACAAACTGGAAATCAAGACGTAAATCAACCTAGCCAACTTGCAAATACTGCGCAGACTACAGCAACCTCTACACCTCAGGTAAATACTGTAATAAGCCCAGTCGTCGCTACCACAACAGTGGCCAGCAACGTACCTCAAACCCCAACACCTGTACCGACCCCAACACCAGCTCCGACCCCTCCACCAACCCTAACTCCAACACCGCCAGCCCCAACGCCAGCACCTGTTAAAGTTGGCTACACCGCGTCTGAAGTCTCAAAGCACAATATGAACGGCAATTGTTGGATGATTATAAAAAATCAGGTTTATGATCTTTCTCACTACAGTAAACAGCACCCAGGTGGGGTTCGAGCTATAACAAATGAATGTGGCAAGGAGGCTTCGGTTATTTTTAGCCGTGTCCACTCAAACTCTGCTTGGAACTTACTTGCAAATTACAAAATCGGACCACTGACAAACTAAAAAAATGAGCTAATCGACATTTAAAGTTGGTAAATATCCCGTTTCTCTTCTAACTTTAGCGGTAATCTGGAACACTTACGGTCATATGACCATAAGTGGACCAAAAAAGAGGTGTTCTGGGTGCTCAAAATCC
>Ga0210044_10009465_pt1 | contig 11862 bp, 9 predicted proteins | sample CryGey13umfilter_2_FD_183959 | JGI IMG/M metagenome (GOLD analysis project Ga0210044, IMG submission 183959) | Groundwater microbial communities from aquifer in Utah, USA - Crystal Geyser 4/9/14 3 um filter (SPAdes) (version 2) | ecosystem: Environmental > Aquatic > Deep subsurface > Groundwater... | reverse complement strand
ATCGCGGGACAGGAGCAGCCGGCCGCTGGGATGGCCGAGAATCGTCACATACCGGTTTTCGATCGCCCGGACCACCCGCGCCGTCATCGCCTCGGCGTCGAGCCCGAAGCGGCTGTGCACCGAGGCTACGACGATGTCGAACTGCCTCAGAATCTCGTCGGGATAGTCGATCGAGCCATCGGGGAGGATGTCGACCTCGGTTCCAAAGAGAATGTTTACCTTAAAGCGATCCTGAAGCTCGTCGATCTCACGGCGTTTTTCTTTGAGCTGAGCCTCAGTGAGGCCGTTTGCGACGCGCAGGCTCGGCGAGTGGTCGGTGAGGGCGATGTACTCGTAGCCCCTTTCTTGAGCCGATGCTGCCATCTCTTCTATCGTGTTGTTTCCGTCGGTCCAGGTGGAGTGAGTGTGGAGGTCGCCGCGAATGTCGGAGAGCTCGATGAGTTGCGGTATCGTCCCCTTCTCTGCGGCCTCAATCTCGCCGGTATCGGTTCGTAGCTCGGGTGGAACATACTGCATCCCAATCGAGCGATAGCACTCCTCCTCGGCCTTGCTGGCCACAAGCTCTTCACCCTTAAAAAAACCATATTCCGAGAGCTTGTATCCTCGAGCCTTGGCAAGCGAGCGCAGGTGGACGTTGTGGCGTTTGGAGCCGGTAAAGTACTGAAGAGCACTTCCAAAAAGTTCGGGAGCGACAACGCGAAGGTCGATCTGGAGCGCCTCCTTTGTAATGACTGAGGATTTCGTTGCTCCCTCTCCTAAAATTTTCACGACGCCCGGGAGCGTCACAAAATGGCGCATGATCTCGGGGATTGTGTTTGCGTCCTTTGCGGTCACGAGGAGGTCGATATCCCCCACTGTCTCTTCTGCCCTTCTGAACGAGCCGGCCACCTCGGCCTGATCTACAGCGGGGTGTGCGCGCAGAGTTTTGAGGAGGGCGGTGACCGTCAGATAGACCTCGCCGATGAGGTGTCGGCCCTTGTTTTCCTGCTGTAACCCGATCCCCTCGAGGATATTCTGTGCACTCTTGGCACCAAAGCCGGGCAGCGCCTTAACCTTATCTTCTTCGAGCACCTTCTTGAGCTGGTCGATCGTCTCAACCCCCAGGGTTAGGTAGAGAGCCCGAACTTTTTTGGGCCCCAGCGAGGGGATCTCGATGAGCTTGAAAAACTCCTTGGGAATCTGCTTTTGGAGTGCCTCGAACTCCTTCACATGGCCGGTCGTCACGTACTCCTCGATCTTCTGTGCTATTCCTTGGCCTATTCCTGAGATCTCGCGAACCCGCCCCTCTTTTACCAGACGCTCGAGCGGCTCGCTCACTTCTACCAGGGCGAGGGCGGCATTTTTGTAAGCGCGAATCTTGAATCCATCGCCCGGATTACCGAAAAATTCGAAGGCGGAGGCCATTTTGTCGAAAATCTCGGCAAGTTCTTGCGTAATCATAGTATAATCTTACCATGTTAGTCCGACTCAACAAGTATCTGGCCGACCGAGGCGTCGCCTCACGACGTGCCTGTGACGAGTATATCGCCGCAGGAAGGATAAAAGTTAATGGTGAGGTCGTAACTAAGCTGGGGAGCAAGGTCGACTCTGAGAAGGATACAATCGAGGTTGACCCCTCGCTCTCGATGGAGCAGCGGAAGCTCGTCTATTTTATGCTCAACAAGCCGGTCGGCTACGTCTGTAGCGTCACCGGTCCCGAAGAGCCCAAGATAACGGCGTTTTTTGAGGAGCGCCCCGAACGGGTCTTCCCGGTGGGCCGCTTAGACAAGCTCAGCTCGGGTCTTCTGCTCGTCACCAATGACGGCCGGCTGACCTACCAAATGACCCACCCGAAGTTTGAGAAAGAAAAGGAGTATCTGGTGAAGGTACGAGAAAAAGTAACACCCGAGGCGCTCAAGCTCCTCGCCCAGCCAATCTATATCGAGGGCCGAAAGACCCTGCCCGCACGGGTCAGCCTCGACATGGCTCACCGGGTTAGAATCATCCTCACCGAAGGCCGTAACCGCCAGATCCGCCGCCTCTGTAAGCGCGCCGAGCTCACGATCGAGCGTCTCAAGCGCATCCGCATCGGCAAACTCGAGCTGGGCGATCTTCCGACGGGGCAGTACCGAGATCTTACAGAACAGGAAAAGGGCTTTCTGGGGCTGAGCTAAAGAGCGCCTCATCCGGGGCTTCCCACTTTCGAGAGCAGCCGGCCGGCTCGAGACTAGGCTCACCGGCCCTGTTCGACCAAAAGCGATAGCGATTAGCCCTGCTAGGAGTCCCCCTTCTTGAGCATTGCCAGGAAGGCCTCTTGAGGGAGATCGACCTTTCCTATCTTCTTCATCCTCTTCTTTCCCTCCTTCTGCTTTTTGAGCAGCTTGTCCTTTCGAGTTCGGTCTCCCCCATAAAGATAGCCGGTAACATCCTTCCTCATAGCTCCGATCGTCTCACGGGCGATGATCTTGGCCCCGATGGCAGCCTGAATGGAGATCTCGAACTGAGCGCGAGGAATAATCTCCTTAAGGCGCTTTGTTAAGGCGAGGCCGACACTGTAGGACTTTGAGCGGTGCACGATCACACTGAGCGCATCGACCCGATCACCCGCAACGAGAACATCCAACTTCACAAGATCATCTGCCCGGTAGCCGATCAGCTCGTAGTTCATCGAGGCGTAGCCCGAGGTTATGCTCTTAAGCTGGTCGTAAAAGTCGGTGACGATCTCGGCGAGCGGGAGCTCAACCGTAATAATGACGCGAATCTCCTCCAGAAACTCAATGTTTTTCTGGATACCGCGGCGCTCTTCACTGAGACTCATAACCGGCCCGATATACTCTTTGGGCATGATCAGCTCGACGCGCATCCAGGGCTCTTGAAGCTCGGTGTAGTGCGAGCGGTCGGGTAGTTCGGTGGGGTTTGAGACGTCTTCGATCTCACCGTTGGTCAGCATCATCTTGTAGGCCACACTGGGCGAGGTGACAATCAGAGAAAGGTCATATTCACGTTCGAGACGCTCCTGGACGATCTCCATGTGGAGGAGGCCCAGGAAGCCACACCGAAAGCCGTGGCCCAGAGCCGCTGAGCTCTCAACCTCAAACTGAAGTGAGGCGTCATTGAGTGCGAGCTTGTAGAGAGCGTCCTTCAAAAGGGCGTAGTCATCACCCGCCGTTGGAAAAATTCCGGCAAAAACAAAGGGAACGACTTTCTTATAGCCCGCAAGTGGCTCCGGCTTAAGCGCACTCCCCTTCCACAGCGTATCTCCTACACGAGCCTCACCGACGCTTTTTAGCCCGGTTACTACATAGCCAATCTCACCGCAGCTCAGCTCCTTCGAGGGAGCGTAGCGGGGAGTAAAATGCCCCACCTCAAGTACCTCGATCTTCTGGTCGGCATGGAGGAACTTAACCTTGTCCCCTCTCTTGAGACTTCCCTGGAAGACGCGCGTGTAGGCGACAACCCCCTTATAGGTATCGTAAACCGAGTCGAAGACGAGCGCCTTCGTCTCATCACTCTCTGTGGTTTTTGTCGGGGGTGGGATCATATGGATAACAGCTTCCAGCACGGACTCAACGTTTTCTCCCGACTTTGCGGAGATCGCAATCACATCGGCGGGATTGATTCCTAAAATATGCTTGAGCTCCTCGGTTACGCGCGCAACGTCGGCGGCCGGAAGGTCGATCTTGTTGAGTACGGGAATAATCTCCAGATTATGCTCCATGGCCAAAAAAGTGTTCGCGAGGGTCTGTGCCTGGATCCCCTGAGAGGCGTCTACAACGAGGATTGCCCCCTCTACGGCGGCCAGACTTCGAGAAACCTCGTAACTAAAGTCCACGTGCCCAGGAGTGTCGATGAGGTTTAGGAGGTACTCCTCACCCTCGAAGTTCCAGACCATCCGAACAGGGGCAAGTTTGATCGTAATACCCTTTTCCTGCTCAAGTTCCATCGAGTCGAGCATCTGCTCGTGCTTCATCTCACGGTCCTGAAGAGTCCTCGTCACTTGCATAAAACGGTCGGCGAGGGTCGATTTGCCGTGGTCGATATGGGCGATAATGCAGAAATTGCGAATGCGTTCTAGTGGGATCATCTGGCTCGTATACTAGCAAAAAGGCTCTAATAATGGTATAATTTTGTGATGCAATTTAAAGTTCCTCAAGATGTACTGAGAGAGGATAAGATCGTCGGGTTCCTGACCCTGCGGCAGCTAATCATCAGTACGCTCGGTGGTGGCCTGGCCTACGTACTCTACACGGTTCTGGGGAAGCAGTACGTACTCTCGATCTGGCTTCCACCCGTACTATTCGTCCTCCTCGTCACCGGAGCGTTCGCCTTCCTACGCTACCAAGAACTCCCCTTCGAAAAGCTTATCCTCTACCTGATTGAGTTCCAGACAAAACCACGACAACGATTCTGGGAGAAGATGCAGGGGGACGTCTACCTCTCAGCTCTCGCAAGCTACACACCTGAAGCGAAGAAAGAAAAAACTGAGGATGAGATGAGTTCACAGGATCGGCACTCGAAGCTCACCGAGATAAGTAGGATCGTTGACTCTCATCCAAAAACCTAAAAACGTACGACCATGTGGAATCCATTTGTAAAAAACGCCGAATCTGTCCGTAAGGGCAACCATTCTGCCCGCTCGGCCACTCAGCTGCACCTGCGCATTGCTGAGATCAGAGACGACACGCTCGTCCTTAAAAATGGCGGACTACGGGGCCTCCTCAAGGTCTCCAGCATCAACTTCAATCTTAAGTCTGAAGAGGAGCAGAATGCGATTACCATATCATATCAGTCATTTCTCAATACGCTCGACTTCCCCGTCCAGATAGTGATTCGCTCGAGGAAGCTCGACCTGGATAACTATGTCGACCTGCTCAAAGAGCGAGCCGAAAAACAGACCAGTACGCTCCTTCAGAGACAGACCTACGACTACATAGACTATATCCAGCGACTCGTCGAGTACGCCGATATTATGGAGAAAGAGTTTTTCGTTGTAGTGCCGCTGGATCCCTCAAGAACCGCAAGTCAGAACTTCATCCAGAAGTTCTGGGAAAGGATGCATCCTCAAGATAGTATCGTAAATATTAAGAGACGGCATACGGAGTTTGAGAACCTAAAAAAGAACCTCAATCAGAGGCTCAGTGTGGCAAGCTCCGGCTTGGAGAACTGCGGTTTGAAGGTCAGTCAGCTCCAGACCTCCGAACTCATCGCCCTCTTTTACCAGATCTACAATCCAATCACCTCTCGCAACGAAAAGGTCGAGGAGGAGCAGCAGCTCGATCTGACATCAGATCAGGCGATGGGGCACTAAAAGGGATACTAAAAGAACCACATACAGGGATATATGGGTTTCCTAGTTCGATCAGAAGGAGAATTTTTCATACAAAAAAAGCAGTACTCTGGCGCGGACCTACTTTTGCGGGCTGTTGCCAACTATCATCGGCCCTGGACTGCTTAACTGCCGTGTTCGGGATGGGAACGGGTGTGACCAGTCCGGAATACGCACCAGAGTACTGCCTTCTTTAGAAGAACAGCATAATTTTAATGTATTTTCCCAGTAATTGCTAGTTAAAAGCGTAGTCTGGAATAAGCCAATCGCCTGTTAGTATCACTCGGCTCAAACCCTTGCGGGCCTTAGACCTGTGACCTATCGAGCACCTTATCTTGATGCAGGCTATAGAGAAATTTTATCTTGGGAGGGGCTTCCCACTTAGATGCTTTCAGCGGTTATCCCTTCCGAACATAGCTACTCTGCAATGCCGCTGATGCGACAACAGATCCACTAGGGGTTCGTCCACCCGGGTCCTCTCGTACTACGGGCAGCTTCCCTCAAATTTCTAACGACCATGGAGGATAGAGGCCAAACTGTCTCACGACGTTCTGAACCCAGCTCGCGTACCGCTTTAAATGGCGAACAGCCATACCCTTGGGACCTTCTCCAGCCCCAGGATGCGACGAGCCGACATCGAGGTGCCAAACCGATTCGTCGATGTGAACTCTTGGAATCGATCAGCCTGTTATCCCCGGCGTAACTTTTATCCGTTGAGCGATGCCCTACCCACGTAGAGGCATCGGATCACTTTCGCCTGCTTTCGCATCTGCTCGACTTGTTGGTCTTACAGTTAAGCTCCCTTGTGCGAATACACGTCCAGCCTGATTTCCATCCAGGCTAAGGGAACCATCGCGCTCCTCCGTTACACTTTAGGAGGAAACCGCCCCAGTTAAACTCCCCACCAAACACTGTCCCCCGCTTCTTACACGGGGTTAGAGCCAAAATATGTTCAGGGTGGTATCTCAAGGTTGCCTCCACCACAACTTACGTTGTGACTTCGTAGGCTCCCACCTATCCTGCACAAAACATACCTCGACCCAATGTCAAGCTAGAGTAAAGCTGCACAGGGTCTTTTCGTCCTTCCATGGTTAATCGGCGTTTTTACCGATTCTGTAATTTCACCGGGCACTTTCTCGAGACAGTCTCCAAACCGTTCCGCTATTCGTGCGGGTCGGAACTTACCCGACAAGGAATTTCGCTACCTTAGGACCGTTATAGTTACGGCCGCCGTTCACCAGGGCTTAGATTCAGAGCGTAAACCCCTCCTCGTGACCTTCTGGCACTGGGCAAGCGTCGCCCCATATACATCACCTTGCGGTTTAGCATAGAGCTGTGTTTTTGGTAAACAGTCGCTTGGAGTCTTTAACTGCGCCCCGATTCCGCCTCGTAGAACGAGACAGTATCGGGGAAGGTTTATCCCGAAGTTACACCTGCTGTATTGCCGAGTTCCTTAAGAAAGTATTACCCGATCACCTTAGTATACTCAACCTGCCCACCAGCGTTGGTTTGCGGTACGGTAACCCTATTTTCTCGCCGCGAACATTTTCTCGACAGTTGAACCCTCCAGAATCGTCCCCCTTTCGGGAGGTATTTTGCATCGTACCTTGCGAAACCTGACGGATTTACCTATCAGGTCATAAGCTTAATACTTGCACCCACCATATTCATCGGCAGGCTCCAGTAGTCCATCTGTGTCCGTCCTCGACTAGCGCCACCATCAGAAACATAAGAATCCCTCCGCAAAGCGGAGTTCAAAATACGAGTCATCAGATCTTGCTCTGGCGAAAATAAAGTTGTATCCGAATATTAACGGATTATCCATCGATCTGGCCTTTCGGCCATGAACTTAGGACCGACTAACCCCAAGCCGATCGACGTTGCTTGGGAAACCTTGGGCTTTCGGTGACCAGAGTTTTCATCTGGTTTTAGTTACTTATACCACCATTCTCACTTCCCAACGCTCCACCCAACCTCACGATTGAGCTTCACAGCGGATGGGAACGCTCTCCTACCGCTTCAACATAAGTTGAAGCCCGCTTCTTCGGTTACAGATTTAAGCCCCGTTGGATTTTCGGCGCAAAATTGCATCGACCAGTGAGCTGTTACGCTATCTTTAAAGGATGGCTGCTTCTAAGCCAACCTCCTGGCTGTCTGTGCAATTTCACATCCTTTGCCACTAAAACTGTATTAGGGACCTTAGAAGGCGGTCTGGGCTGTTCCCCTCACGACCAATGGCACTTCGCTGTCACGGTCTGACTCCCGATCTACATAACGGTATTCGAAGTTTTTCACGGTTTGGTAGGTGTAGTGCACCCCCTAGCCGAAAAAGAGCTCTACCCCCGCTAATAAAACGATCGAGGCTAGCCCTAAAGCTATATCGGAGAGAACCAGCTATCTCGGGGTTCGATAGGCATTTCACCACTACCCACAGCTCATCACCCCATCTTGCAACATGAGTGTGTTCGGACCTCCCCCACCTGTTACGGCGGGTTCATCCTGGCCATGGGTAGCTCACCCCGTTTCGGGTCTAGTGCATGGGACATAGGCGCATTATTCATACTCGCTTTCGCTACGGCTTCGCCTATAACTGGCTTAACCAAAGCCCCATACAGCTAACTCGGTGGTCCGTTCTACAAAAAGTACGCCACAACCCCACAAGTGAGGCCGTGACTTGTTATAAGAAGAGAGTTTCAGGATCTATTTCATTCCCCTATCAGGGGTACTTTTCACCTTTCCCTCGCGGTACTAGTTCACTATCGATCTTTTGCTCTATTTAGCCTTGGAAGGTGGTCCTCCCAGATTCGGGCCGGATTACACGTGTCCGACCTTACTCAGGATACTCCTCGGTCACTTACCTTTTCGACTACGGGGCTATTACCCGCTTTGGCCGTCCTTTCCAGGTTCGTTCGTCTAAGGTTCGTGAATCCTAAATGGAGTCCTACAACCCCTCACCGAAGTGAGGTTTGGGCTGTTCCCGTTTCGCTCGCCACTACTAAGGGAATCTCTATTGATTTATATTCCACAGTTACTAAGATGTTTCAGTTCGCTGTGTGTCCCCCCCTTATAAATAAGGGGCAATCCGACATGACTCGGATTAGGTTTCCCTATTCGGAAATCCTCGGCTCAATGGGTGCTTGGCTCCCTCACCGAGGCTTATCGCAGCCTGCCACGTCCTTCATCGGAAGCAAAAGTCTAGGCATCCACTCTCTTCTCTTTCTTACTTATTCCAGTTATCAGTACCTCTTCTATGGGCAAGCCCACAGGGCTGGTAAAGATAAAAACGCCTTTAACTAGCAATTGCTAGAAAAATACATATGCCGTTCTGTCAAAGATCTGTGCCGTCAAATTAGCTTGTTCATTATAGTGAGACAAAACCCCAAGTCAATGTCTTTTTTATCTTATTTCAATCTGGTGGGATGAAAAGCTCGCAAAGCAAGAGACGAGCCTAGCAGTAAGCCATTTCTTTATAGTTGACGTAGCGCCTAATTTATTTAATTAACGAGACTTCTCATCCGAAGAAGGGACCGAAAATACTCGATATAAGAGACTGCAGCGTCCCGAAGGCGAACATGATCGAGAGGAATGAGAGAAGCAGTCCCATAAGTAACAGCCCGGTGTAGGTGCCGCCCGGGCCGAAATACTTTTCGAAGGCCGCGATGTCGCCAATGGCACGCTTGATTGGTTCACGCTTGACGACGATAACCAGTCCGAGTGTGAAGCCGACTAGACCGAGGAGGTATCTCATCTTTTATTTTGGAGTAAACGGAACTAGCTACTGCTTAGCGTAAAGCTGAATCGTAACTGCTGTGCCGGGGGACTCTACACCATGATAGACAACTCCATCTCGAACAGTAACGCCTAGTGTGAGTAGCGGCGGGACCTCATCGAAGAGCGTTTCGGGACCTATACAATCGAAGTAGGAAGTCGAATTTCCCATTCTGGCCATGCTACACTCAAAACTTCTGACATTCTCATCCGCTATATTTGCGATAGACCTTTTCGATTTATAAACGGCCTTGAATGAGCAGCCATGCTCAAGGAGATACTGCAGCTTGTCATAGGTCATATCCTTACGTATCTGTACGCCCCCACCGTTACCATCAGGGGAAGATATCCAAGTTTTGTCGAGGATCTGAAGCCACTGTGCGGGGCAGGCTGGACTCTGAGCAGTGAGACGGCCAGTCTGAAGATCTCCCCTGCCATAATAACCAGCAGTGATTATAAGGGCGAGGACGAGGGCACCAACGGCCCAAGGTTTTAGTGATTTTTTGTTCATTTTATTTTTTGTAATTGATACCTCGACAGAGTTATTATACCATATAATCTTCACCTTCACAAATCCCACCTAATAGTTCAACTCCCCAGGGGCCTTGCGTAAAATAAATAAAGTGTTACAATAGCGGTCTATGAAAAAAAATCTAGAGTTGATAGGTGGCGTGCGAGTTCCGAGCAGAGCAGCGGCGGCGAATCCCGGGAAGTACGCCAACAGAACTTATACACTGGAACCTGAGCATCTTGATGGTCGCAGGCGCGACATTAAAATGAATCTCTTTGCGGTGCTCCAGGCAGCGGCGGTTAACGGCACCAGCCTACTCGACAACGTCAAAGCCTTTTCAGCCCGCTTCCCCGGCCTTCTGGGCCGCACAGACTTCTGGGGCGGACTTAAGGACTACGTCACGCAACTCCTCCCCGATGAGCGAGAAGCATTACGAATACTCTTCGGCACTATAGTTCATGACATCCAAGAGAAAGGGCTGGCTCCAGAAATTGTTATGACCTCTTACCACTCAAGAATCAGTGAAGTACTCGAACGCGCTGCAGATGCTTATCGCCTTCGGGTCAGCCGCCAACATAGCGAAGTTGATGCCGACGGAGAGGATCAGACGGAAGTCGAGGGAGATCTACCCCGGATGGAAGCCCCACACGGTGGGCAAGAGGGAGTCGCTGCTTCGGAAGCGGTTATAGGCACAATACATGATGCAGTTCAAACTACGATCTCAGATGGCCTCCTGATTGACGTTGTCGATGACCTCGCTCTGATCAATAGCTTGCTTGCCGAAGGCGCCGGCATGGGGTCTCCTGCTCTGGCGAAATCCCCCGAAGACTTTGCACGACGTATCTACCGCATCGAAAAAGCATGTGATGGTATATCCGGCATACTTGATCTCCCGGGAGCTCCACTCCCTTACGCACTCTGCCGACATTTTCGTTCAGAACTTACAGATCGTTGGAAAGTCCTAGAGAGCCAGCGCTACAGAAGAGACTCCTACGAAACCAGCGAGGAGCTTATAATAACCGGTGGGCAGGCCGCTCACTTTCTGGCGGCAGAAAAAATCGCCCCCCTCCTTGAAAGGCTCCGGCAGCATGAGGCCAATGCCGGGGATTAAGGGCGCAGAAGCACAGGGAGTTGCCCGTCAACCCTAACGCCTCTTACTCTTCTTCGCCTTAGGATTGTAGTCGAGGCAGAGACCAACCCAGTACGAGAGCTCCTCGTCAGCATCGACTCCCTCAGCTTCAACAAAAACAAACCCCTTCATAGGACGGCCGGTAAAGTTCATCTCGTGGCAGCCCTTCCTTTTGAGTGAGTCCTCGTATATCTCTGGATCAATCCGCGCCATGAGTTTGTCATCGATAACTCCCAGGCACATCTTCTCCTTAACCATGAAACAGAGACCGCCCATCATCTTTTTCTCCTCAAAAAGTACATGTTTTCCGTCCAGAAGTCGGCCTATGCGATCTGCCAGGTGTTCATCGTAGGACATGAAGGTTGCGTAGTTTTTAATGGTGGAGGTGATGGGATTCGAACCCACGACCCTCTGATTGCAAATCAGATGCTCTAGCCAACTGAGCTACACCCCCACAAGCGGACATTTGCAGACCTATTTTATTCAAATTAAAAAAAAAGTATAGTTTTTTCATATGGATCAGAAAAATCAAAACCCGGCACGGAGAGAGGCGAGCCCACTACAACGGGCGATAACCTTTCTGCGCTGGGCTTATGTCGGACTCCCCTTTTTCCTGATCACCGGCTTAATCGACTACCGCTTCCATAACTATCTCTGGCCGGCCGCCGACCGCCTGCGGCCTCTCAAGCCCCTCTTCCTCTTCGATTTTTTCAGCGCCTATGACGGCTACGCTCTACTTCTTCTCGCGGTCGGCGGCCTGGTTGGCGCTGCATCTCTCATCGTGAACAAAGGACTCAAGCCGGGGAGAGCTGTCGGCTGGCTCAAGAATCTCCGCCCCCGCTGGCTCTACCTTGCGGCACTTCTTACACTTCTTGGCGTCCTCAGTAGCTACTTCCTCACGACTCCGATCGAGCCGCGAATTCACTCCTTCCGCTGGTATGCCGGCCTCCAGTTTGTCCTACCTATCGCAATCTTTTTATTGGGGAGCCTCATTATAAGGGGCGAGCGCTGGCGTAGGCGACTCCTCGTTAGCTGGATGAGCTGCTTCGGCCTCCTTGCTCTGGGCGGGATCGGCGAGTTTTTCACGGACCTTCTTCCGGGCGTTAATAAAGACTTCCTCGGTCGTCTGGTCTGGCCTTATATCGATCC
>Ga0210044_10009464_pt1 | contig 11862 bp, 12 predicted proteins | sample CryGey13umfilter_2_FD_183959 | JGI IMG/M metagenome (GOLD analysis project Ga0210044, IMG submission 183959) | Groundwater microbial communities from aquifer in Utah, USA - Crystal Geyser 4/9/14 3 um filter (SPAdes) (version 2) | ecosystem: Environmental > Aquatic > Deep subsurface >... | reverse complement strand
TTCTTTACTTGCAAGAAGTCGAGCTCGACCGGAGTCTCACGTCCAAACATGGACACAAGGATCTTAATCTTGCCGCGCTCTTCATCAATTTCAGCCACTTTTCCTTCCTGACCTTTGAACGGTCCATCGGTGATAATCACCGGAGAGCCCTTCTCAACATCGAAGGTATATTCTGGCTCATCAACACCCATGCGTTTTTGCAAGGCGTTGATTTCTTCTTCAGCAATAGGGGTTGGTGTGGTACCGGTTCCGATGAATCCCGTGACGTTTGGTGTGTTACGCACCACGTACCAGGAATCGTCGGTCACAATCATTTCAACAAGCACATATCCAGGGAAGATTTTTTCTTCCACAGTCTTGCGTTTCCCGTTTTTAATTTTGATCTTCTTTTCTTTTGGAACAAGGACGTTGAAAATCTTTTCTTCCATGTCCATGGTCTCAATACGTTGGGTCAGGTTCTGCGATACGTTCTCCTCATACCCAGAGTAGGTATGGATGGCGTACCAACGTCGACCGAATTTGGCTGTTTGCTTGGCCATATTAGGCAGTGAGGTCAATTAGCCGTTCGAGTCCTAGATTAAGGACCCAGTCGAGGCCGCCGAAAAAGCCGGCGATAACGATGCTGAGTACAACCACAATAAGGGAGTACTTGGTGGTTACCTGCTTAGAGGGCCAGGTCACCTTCTTAAGTTCCTCACGTGATTCTTTTAAATAGCGAAAGAGCCATTGGATTGGATTCTCTTTCTTTTGGGTAAGGGGTTGCATATAAAAAAGGTATTTTAAAACGGGCCGGTGGCCCATCTGCGGTGAATATAGCTCAGTTTGGTGATTTTGGCAAGCCACGTCGTTCGCGAACGACGTGGCAAGGGTGGGGATAAATCAAAAACCCTTATTATGCGGGTCCGAGGTTCCCGCAAGAAAAGCAGGCAATCATGCCTGCTTTTCTTCTAAATATCTAGATTCTTTACCGTCTTTGCATGCGTTTGGATGAAGCGCTTGCGGGGGGCGACCTCTGCGCCCATGAGGATATCGAAGACTTCGTTGGCTTTTTCTGCGTCTTCGATGGTGACTTGTTTCATCACACGTGTCGCTGGGTCCATGGTGGTTTCCCAGAGTTGTTCTGGGTTCATTTCACCCAAACCTTTGTAGCGCTGGATGTTGACCTTCACACCTGAGACTTCGAGTTCTTCTGATTCTGATTCAGCAGCCTCACCCTCGGTCGTGTCGGTTTCTTCTTCTGTTTTCTTTACCTTCGCTGGGGCTGTGGTTTTTGTTTTCCCACTCTCACTTAATAGTTCTTCCATCGCAGCTTCCTTTTCTGCTTCCGTGTACGCATAGCGGAAGTTCTTTCCGATGTTCACGCGGTAGAGCGGTGGTTGTGCGATGTAGATGTGACCTTGGTACACGAGGTCTGGGAAGTAGCGGAAGAAGAGGGTGAGGAGCAGGGTGCGGATGTGTGCGCCGTCAACGTCTGCGTCAGTCATGATGACGATGCGATCGTAGCGGAGCTTCTCGATATCGAATCCTTCACCGATATTGGTTCCAAGCGCGATGACGAGAGATTTGATTTCGTTATTCGCAAGCATGCGGTCGAGTCGCGCACGTTCTACGTTCAGAATTTTTCCACGGAGCGGCAGGATGGCTTGGTGCTTTCGATCACGTCCTTGCTTCGCAGACCCTCCTGCGGAGTCTCCCTCAACCAAGAAGAGTTCTGATTTTAATGGATCGCGAGAGGAACAATCGGAGAGCTTTCCAGGCAGGGTGAGTCCATCAAGGGCACCCTTACGCAGGACCGTATCGCGGGCGGCACGTGCAGCACTGCGGGCCTGCGCTGCCAACAGACATTTTGAGATGATGGCTTCGGCATCTCGTGGGTGCTCTTCCAAAAAGATGCGGAAGGCTTCTCCAAATGTTGATTCAACCGCAGTACGTGCTTCTGGGTTTCCGAGCTTTGCCTTGGTCTGACCTTCAAACTGTGGGTCCTTGATTTTGACACTAACGATCGCAGTCAGGCCTTCACGCACGTCTTCTCCGGTCAGGTTCACGTCCTTCTCTTTCAGGATGTTTTTGGCTCTGGCGTAGTTGTTGAGTTCTCTCGTGAGTGCAGAGCGGAATCCAATGAGATGTGTTCCGCCTTCAGGGTTGGTGATGTTGTTTGCAAAACAATGAACGGATTCGTGATACTCCTCCGTGTATTGAACAGCCACTTCTACATCCATGTCTGAGCTATCGTCGTGCTTCGAGACATAAAAGACGTTTGGATGTTTTGCTGCTTTGCCGTGGTTGATGTGGCGGACATAGGAGGCAACACCTCCTTCAAAATAGAATGCGTATCCACCAGCTGTAGCGTCTGTGCGTCGGTCGATGATGACGATTTTAATTCCCTTGGTGAGGTAGGCCTGCTGACGCAAGTGATCCAAAATTGTTGGCAGGTGAAACTCAACAGTTTCAAAAATGCTTTCGTCCGGGGAGAAGGTAATTTTGGTTCCTGTCCCTTTTGCGTTTCCAACAGCCTTCACGTCTGCCTGCGGCTTTCCGATTTTGTACTCCTGCTGCCACAGCTTCCCATCGCGACGCACCTCAGCTTTGAGATACGTGGAGAGTGCGTTCACAACAGAGACACCAACACCATGAAGTCCACCAGACACTTTATAGCCTCCACCACCGAATTTTCCTCCAGCGTGGAGCTTGGTCAACACTAACTCCAAGGCTGATTTTTTGTGTTGAGGGTGCTTGTCGACTGGGATTCCACGACCATCATCTTCAACAGAGACCGTGTTGTTAGGAAGAAGGATGAGCGTGATTTGGTTTCCGTGACCCGCCATGGCCTCATCAAATGAGTTATCCATGACTTCCCAAATAAGATGGTGAAGCCCACGAGGACCCGTGGATCCAATATACATTCCCGGGCGCTTTCGAACCGGGTCGAGCCCCTCAAGGACCTGGATTTGTTTGGCACCGTAATCACTTTCATTACTCGCTGCTTTTTTTGCAGGAGTTTTCTTCGCTGGTTTCGCACTCTTTTTTGCAGGCATAATCAAAAAAAGATAATCAGAAGTACTGTGAATAACCGGCTCTAGATTACTACAAATCAGCTTGGTTTCCAAGCCCAAAAAGGTCAGCTCATGGTATACTTTGAACGTATGAATCAGGAGGGCGTGCTTTTAGAAGAGGAGAAGGAATTTAAGCGGTTTTATAAACTGTCCCTTTGGTGGGTGAATCACCGAGTGCTTTTACGTCGGATTGGTTTTGGTTTGTTCATTTCGATTGATAGCATCTTGCTCTTGTTTGTGGTGTGGTCGATGCTTGATAGTTTTGCGATCAGTTACGAGCGTGAACAGCAGGCGGTTGCTGAGATGGTGGCCTATGGTCAAAGTGATCTTCATACCTACACGGTGGCAAATGCGGCGGATCCTCTTGAGCCAACCGAAGCAAAAGTTATTTCGATAGGGGATCAGCGTTATGATATCTATGCCGAGATTCTGAATCCAAATGACGACTGGTGGGCGGAGTTCACCTATTCCTTTTTGGTTGATGAAGAACAAGTAGAGGCGCAGCAGGGCTTTATTCTTCCTTCTGATCAGAAGCCAGTTGTGAAGTTTGCCTATTCTTCTGAGACTCCTATTCGAAGTGGCAAGTTGGTGATTGAGTCTGTTACGTGGCACCGCATCGATCATCATCTCATTAACGATTATGTTGCGTGGGAGGCAGATCGACTGGAGATCACAATCGAGAATGCCACCTTTTCAAAAGAAACAAGTATCGGCGATGAAGTATATGGTAGGACAGCATTCATGGTGAGCAACGATACGGCTTACAGCTACTACGACCCAGGATTCTACATTCTTCTTTTGAAAGGATCTTCTGTTGTTGGGGTGAATCGTACGAGTTTGTCAGCTCTCGACAGTGGATCCGCAGTGGAAGTGGGAGTGAATTGGTTTGGCACATTGCCATCTGTGAGCCAAGTGGAAGTGATTCCTGAAATACATTTGTTTGATATCGATTCGTATAAACCCCTCAAGGGCGAAACAACACGTGATACACGCACACGAGTTTTTGGGCGTTAAGGGACCGCTCCTAAATGAGAGGCACCTTCTATTTGGAGGTGTTTTTTGTTAGGTTTGAGTGGCTATGGGGATCTCACTCAGACAAATGCGTGCACTCTTGAATCGATTTCGTTCTGTCGATTGGATTTTGGTGTTATCTATGTTCACGTTGCTCGTGCTCGGCTTGTCAGCAATCTACTCTGTAGAGTTGTCTCAGTCAGCAGATGAATTTCTGAACGTAAAAAAACAACTCTTTGCGATCACTGTCGGCTTGGTGTTCTTTTTCTTTGTGACGGTGTCTAATTATCAACTCCTCCGCAACTACAGCCTCGTGCTCTATTTGTTTGGAGTAACTCTTCTTTTAGCGGTACTTTTTTTTGGGCAATCTATTCGTGGTGCGACTGGGTGGTTTGATTTTGGATTTGTGAGTTTTCAACCGGTGGAGTTTATGAAGGTTGGACTCATCATTGCTCTTGCAACGTATTTTTCAACACAGGCAAGACGCCCATTGCGCACGAAGGAGCTTCTGATGAGTGGTGCCATCACCGCTGTTCCTGTTGGTCTTGTTCTTCTGCAGCCAGATTTGGGATCAGCATCAATCCTGATGGGAACGTGGTTTTTTATGGCACTCTTTGCGGGGATGCGCATGAGGCATGTTGCGGTGTTTTCGTTCGTTGGGATTGCGATGAGTATTTTTTCCTGGTTCTTTTTGTTTGCCGAATATCAAAAGGCGCGCATCGTGACGTTTTTGGATCCGACGTTTGATCCCTTGGGTCAGGGATATAACGTGGCGCAGGCGATTATCGCCATCGGCTCAGGTGGGCTGATAGGAAGCGGGCTTGGGTTCGGAACACAGAGTCATCTTAAGTTTCTTCCTGAAAGTCAGACAGACTTTATTTTTGCCGTGATTGCGGAAGAGTTAGGCTTTGTGGGTGTCACATTACTTTTGACAGCCTTCGGTCTTCTCTTTTATCGTCATATGCGTCTTGCCTCACGTTCCAGTGATGATTTCACAGCCCTTCTAATCCTTGGGGTGACCTGTGTGTTCTTTCTACAGTTTTTGGTGAACGTGGGGATGAATCTGGGTCTTTTTCCGGTAACCGGTATTGGACTTCCATTTGTCAGTTACGGGGGAAGTTCGATGATCTTTCTGCTCCTCTTGGCTGCTATTGTTCAGAGTATTGCGGTGCGTCAGAGGATATAACGCATGAAGAAAAGTGCTGTTTTGTTTTGTGGGGGCTATAGTTCGTCAATTTTAGGAGCTGTGTTAAACTGAAGTTACAAGTGGGATCGGCTAATAATCTTTCGCAAAACATATGTCTTCAATACAAGGTTCAGAGCTTTGGAACGAAGGATTGAAGCTTGTCTCGTATTGCCCAGTGTGTGAGACTCGCTACAATCCAATGGAGGCGCAACTGCTTGGTCAGGACGGCGAAACACATCTTCTCCATGTTCAGTGTCGCACGTGTCACAATTCCATTCTCGCTCTGGTTTTGGTGAATCCGTCTGGAGCGAGTTCAGTTGGTCTCTTAACGGATTTGAGTTACGAAGATGTCATGCGATTTAGAGGTAATGGATCCGTCACCGTTAATGATGTGATTGACACACATAAACATCTCGAGGACTGGGGTCTAGAGGAATTTTTGGGAAAACAGCAGGTAGATCGTCTAAAAAAGCGAGCGAGAAAGCAGCGAACAAAGAAAACTCAGTAACCAAAAACAACGTGGAATGCCACGTTGTTTTGACTAAATTAAGTTCTTGGGATGTCTCTTGACAAATTTCACCAAATTTCGCACAATACGGCCGATTTAGCTTAGGAACCTCTACAAAACTTATGTCTATCAATACACTCCAAGCGTCAACACGTGAACTCACTGGGCGCAAGACCAATGCTCTACGTGCTGAAGGAAAGGTGCCAGCCGTTGTTTACGGTACTGACACCGAGCCTCAGAATATTGTGGTTGACCGCAATACGTTTATTAAAATGTACAAGACGGCAGGTGAAAGTTCTATTGTTGAGCTTGAGGTTGATGGGAAGATTTCCCTTCATGTCCTGATTCAAGACTATCAGCAAGATGCACTTACAGATGATGTGACACATATCGATTTTAGATCCATCGATATGAACAAGGTGATCGATGCGGTTGTTGATCTCGTTTTGGTTGGAGAATCTGCAGCAGTGAAAGCTCTTGGTGGTACGTTGGTCCATTCTCGCGACTCTGTGACCATTCACTGTTTGCCAAGTCAGTTGGTGCGTGATTTTAAAGTAGATTTGTCAAAGCTAGTTACCTTTGATGACGTCTTCCGTATTTCTGATCTTGATGTTCCAGAAGGAGTGACGGTGGTTGATGATGCAAACCTCACAATCGCTGTTGTCACCCCTCCTCGGACAGAAGCTGAGATGGCTGCCCTTGAGGATGCGGTTGAAGAAAATATTGGCGCGGTCGAAGGAGCTGCAGAAAAGACCCCAGAGGGAGAAGAAGTTGCAAAGGGTGAGAAGACTGAAAAGTCTGCGTAGCATGTCAAACAAGATCAAGGAGGAACAATCAAACATAAAACGCAAGCGCACACCACGTGAGCCGTTGAAAGATCGTACAACGGTTTTTCTCGGCGCACTCACATTGGCGCTTGCGTTTGTTTTTATTCTTATTGCTCCTAAGTTTTTTGCGCAGACTGCCGTATCACTGGGTATGGATGATCAAACGGTGATTGATGAGGTGCAGTATCGTCATCCACTTTCCGGTCTTTCACTTGATGAGCCTCTCGAGGACCTTCAAATCTATGGTGTGATGATTGATAACCATGTAGACGCTTGGCCACCAGCAGGAATTGACCAAGCGGCGTTGGTGATTGAAGCGCCAGTGGAGGCAAGTATTTCTCGCATGCTTGCGTTTTTTTCTGAAGATCAACATGTGGAAGCCATTGGGCCTGTGCGTTCAGCACGGCCATACTATCTTGATTGGAATAATGAGCTGGATGCCTTGTATGCGCATGTTGGTGGTTCAAATACAGCTCTTGATTTGATTGCTTCTGGAGGCACATTTGACTTCAATCAATACTGGAATGGAGGTTTCTACTGGCGCAGCAGTTACCGCTACGCTCCTCATAATGTCTTTACGTCTACGGAGGATATGGCAGCCTATGTGGAGGAACGAGATGAGGCTGGTCGGGCACCCGAGCTTTTGTATGGTGTGTGGAAATTTGATGACTCAATGATGGAGGGAGACGACGTCACAGCTGTGGCGATCGACTTCTCTGCCCCAACCTATTACGCTGAATGGGAATATAACGTTGAGCAGAATCGTTATGTTCGTTCACAGGCGGGATTAGCTCACAAAACAGACGAGGGGAATCAGATCATGGCAAATAACGTCGTTGTTGTCGTGACAGATATTGAGGTGATCGACAGTGTTGGTCGTCGAGATGTGCGCACGACGGGAGAAGGTGAAGGGTATCTTTTTCAGGATGGTGTCATGATGGAAGTGACTTGGAGGAAACCTTCCGCTACAGAGCGATTGAGATTCTATAACGAGGATGATCAGGAGGTGGCGATGAATGCAGGGATAACTTGGATTGAAGTGATCGGGTCGGTAGAAGATATGAAGATTGAAGAATAAAAAATCCCGGGTGCAAGCCAGGGATTTTTGATTAGCATTTCACTACGATGACGCGTTTATTACCTTGGAGATCCTTGAGGGTCTCTAAGTTTGCGGCGGGGAAGTGGTGATGGATAACACGCATTGCACGTGCGTCTTGGTCTGGATCGATTTCGATAAGGACATGGATGGTGCGTGGAAGAATTCTGCGATGTGTTTTGAGTTGTTTAAAAAGCTCGTGATACGCATCCATGCCATCTGGCCCAGCTTCAAGGGCGAGGGTGGGTTCGAATGTGACTTCTGGTTGTAGTTTTTCCATCTGCTCGTCTTTGAGGTAGGGGAGGTTGGCGGTGATGATGAGCGTGTCAAAAGGATAGATGGACGAGACGTGCTGTTCATTCGTCCGTCTGAGTGTAGTAAAAAGCCGGATGATGGGTTCCAGGAGATTGCCATGTTGGAAGTCGATTTGGTTTGTGACGCCATGCATTTCTGCGTTTTGTTTTGCGACCGATAGGGCTTTTTGATCGATGTCGATTGCGATCACGTGAAAGTCTGTTTCTGCTGCCAAGGTCACAGCGATGGCTCCTGAGCCTGTTCCAATATCAATGAGCAGTGTTCGTTCGAGATTTGAACCGCCGGCAATGTTGAGCGCCTTCTCGACAAGGGTTTCTGTTGCTGGTCGCGGAATCAGGACAAACGGATTCACCATGAATGTACGTTTGTAAAAATCTTTCTTCCCGAGGATGTAGCCCATGGGTTCTCTTGCGGCTCGTCGCTCGACCATAAGGTGAAATTGTTCTTCTTGGTGGATCTTAAGTGGGTCGTTGAAATGCGAAAATAACCAGGCTTTTGAGACTCCTAGGATTTCAGATAGCAGAAGTTCAGCATCCAGCATTGGTGAATCAACGCCAACTTTTTTGAGTTTGTTATTCGCCCATTGAAGGGCCTCAATGATGGTCATAATTTATTGAAACCTACCAGAGCTTAGGGAAACAGAAAAGACTTAAAAAGAAAAAAGGGCCGGTCAGCTTCCTTGCGGTTGCTTTCCGGACCCTTGGTGTAGTGGAGTCAAGTGGCGTACTCGACTCCGAGTCTCCGACGGTGGGAGGTGGTGTCAGGGGTTTGACGTTGGTCGACGATGGCACGTTGACGTTGATCTTGCCTCTGGCACCTACCTCCACCGCTCCTCGTGACATGAGCGTTGCTTGTGGGCATTGCTCACTCGTTCATGGTCGGTTGCGACCTCTGCCAGCTTGTCACCACACTCGGGGCGTGGCAATAGCTTTTGCGCAGTGGTTGCGTACTTGCCGTTGTGCACGGTTTGTTCCGACTTTGGTTGAGTTGTCTTGAGGACCTGTGGTCAGCCGCGAGCAACAGCTCATGGCGCCCCGGTTGCTTTTGGGCTCAGGGTTCCACAGTGGAGGACGAGAAGTTGATCGAATCCGCTCGACCGTTCGGTCAGGGCAGAGCCCAGCCTTAGATCCATCATGCGGTGCCTTTGTACCGAAGTACTCGGCGATCGATCGTGACCCGCAGGTCACTTCTCGTCTGAGCTTGAGAGATGGGTCATCCCCACTAACCTGATCCACTGACCAGATCCATGCCATTTGGTTTCCCAGTTGGCCTCTCTTGCTCAACAGTCTGCTGGGCGTTTGACCGAAGTCACGCATCAGCTGACGGTAACGACTACATTAGCAGTTTATTTAGATGCGTCAAGGGCTGTGTTTTGGACTTGAATGAATGTTGTCATGAGTTTATCCACAGTCCCATGCTTGAAACAGAAAACAGACCCTGTTTGGGTCTGTTTGGGCTTCTTTCAGGTCATCAACCAATATGAGTTTTTTGTGCCTGCTCGAGTTGTGCTGGGGTGCCCACCTGACTCCATGAGGAAGCGAAGACAGCTGTGATTGGAAACTGGGCCGCCGATTCTGCGAGTGTTTGTGGAAGTCCGAGTTCACGATAGTTGCTTACGTGTATTTCGACCGGCTCTGTTTCGAAGATGGTTTTATCAAGCACATACGCTCCGCAGACAGCAAGGGATCCTGGACCGAGTCCGACAAATTGTTCGTTCTCAATTTGTGCGGCGGCTTCAAGATGTCGATGTGTCTCATAGACCAGGATGGATTGGTCGTGCTTCGCGAGTTCCTCTAAATCTTGTTTGTTGTAGAGATCATCTGAATTTAGAACGAGAAATCGATCATGTAGTTGTTCTTGTAAAAGGAAGAGAGCGCCTGCGGTTCCACTGAGCGGTTCTTGGATCACGTAGTGAATCGGAATACCTCGCCAGACAGAACCAAGAAAATCGATGATCTGCTCAGAGAGATGGTTCACGACGAGAAATAATTCATCCACGTTTTCTGGGAGGGCCTCAAGCACGTGTTGGATCAGTCTTTTTCCATCGACTTCCAACAAGGGCTTGGGGGTGGTGTGCGTGAGTGGGCGGAGTCGAGCGCCTTTGCCCGCCGCTAAAATAACCGCTTGCATACATTAGGAAAGATCAGCAAGTCGTTCCTGTAACTCGGCTGTTTTCAGGTCATCAATAATCTGACTGAGTCCGCCATTCATCACCCCTTCGATGTTGTGATAACTCTCTTTAATGCGGTGGTCCGTGACACGGTCCTGGGGGAAATTGTACGTCCGAATTTTTTCTGATCGATCTCCACTGCCGATTTGTCCACGACGTGCCTCTTCACGTTCTTTACGCGCTTTCTCTAGTTCCATGTCATAGATGCGTGCCCGCATGATCGAAAGGGCTCGCTCTTTGTTTTGTTTTTGTGAGCGCTCCTCCTGACAGTAGACAATCATGCCGGTTGGAATATGGATAATGCGAACGGCTGAATAGGTTGTGTTCACGCTTTGTCCACCCGCACCGGTCGAGGTGGTCGCTTCAATTTTCAAATCTTTTGGATCAATCTTCACGTCAACTTCTTCTGCCTCTGGCAAAATCGCAACCGTCACGGTCGAGGTATGAATGCGTCCCTGCTTCTCTGTTTCAGGAACACGCTGTACGCGGTGCACACCACTTTCAAACTTCAGACGGCTATAGACGTTTTGTCCCTTAATCCCAAACGTCACTTCTTTGAACCCACCGAGGTCATTGCGGCTTGCTGAAATAAGTTCCGTTTTCCATCCCTGGATTTCTGCGTACATTTGATACATCCGCATGAGCTCTCCGGCAAACAACGAAGATTCATCGCCGCCGGCTCCTGCACGGATTTCTACGATGGTGTTTTTCTTGTCCAGTGGATCAGGTGGAATCAGGGCAACAGTCAGGGCTTGTTCGAGTCTCGGAAGCTCTGCTTCAAGGGTGTCGATCTCTTCCTGAGCAAATGCGATCATCTCTTCATCCTGAGCTTCGTCAAGTGTGGATTTTGCACCCTCGAGATCAATTCTTGCTTTTTCGTACTGCTCACCGATTTCCACAATTTCTTTTTCTTGCGCATGCGCTTCGCTAATCTCGCGGATTTTGTTTGGATCAGAAAGAACCTCGGGGTCACCTAGTTGTGATTCGAGTTTCGAAAGGTGTTCTTTGTGCGATTGAAGTTGTGTGGTGAGGTCCATAGGTGGGATTCAAAAAGCGTCCATTAGTTCAAAGGACGCTTTCCATTATACAGGGTTTACGCTTCTGCTTTCTCAGATTCTTCGCGCTTTGCTTTTTTCTGGGCAGAACGCTTTTCTTTCTTGGCCTTTTTACCACCCTTTGTTTCTGTCTGTTTATCTAGGCGAGCTTCAAACTTCTCGACACGTCGAGCGGTGTCAAGAATCTTCTGCTTGCCTGTATAGAATGGATGGCAGGCAGCACAGAGCTCGGTGTCAATCTTATTAAGGGTTGAGCCGATGGTGTAAGTGGTTCCGCAGGCGCAGGTAATGGTTGCATCTTCGAAATACTTTGGATGGAGTTCCTTTTTCATAGGTTTTGCACGCTTGATACGTACGATTAATTTCGACGGGAGGATAGCAGTAGGCCAGTGTCGTGTCAAGAGGCGTTATAGGCCATTGAAAGTGTTACCGTAGCTTGAGTGGATAGGCCATAAGTCGGTTACCGTGGTTGCCGTATGAATATGGCGACCAAACAACGCATTTTTGAAGAGCATCTTACGAGTTGGTTGAAGGCCAAGGGGGACAAGAAGCGTCGAGGTAAAATCACCGACCACATTGTGTTTGTGACAGGATGTCACAGGAAGTCTGTCCCCCGTTCTTTCAAGCGAACACAGATGAAA
>Ga0210044_10009459_pt1 | contig 11867 bp, 14 predicted proteins | sample CryGey13umfilter_2_FD_183959 | JGI IMG/M metagenome (GOLD analysis project Ga0210044, IMG submission 183959) | Groundwater microbial communities from aquifer in Utah, USA - Crystal Geyser 4/9/14 3 um filter (SPAdes) (version 2) | ecosystem: Environmental > Aquatic > Deep subsurface >... | reverse complement strand
ATTTTAAAAAATCTATCATGTATTTATTGGACATTGCAACTTCAGATAATATTAGTTCAGCTATATGAGCAAAAACTTCTTGAAAATTTCTTCTAAATATATAACCGGAAAATCCTTTAAAAAAATCTTCACAGTGATCAAATGAGTTCATAAGTTGTTCGGTAATTATCAGTTGAATGTAAGCAAATACATTTTTTTCATATTCATGATTATTGATATTTTTTTCATTAAAATATTTGTTTACAAAGAGTTTTGCTGCTAAGTCGAAAAATTCTTTATTTTCTTTATTGGAAAAATGTTCACGATTAAACTCATCAAGTTCTTCTTCATCTATTCCATTGAACCTATTATCTTTTACATATTGTTCACTGTTTTCAATGGAATTGTTTCTTGATATATCACAAAGTTTAATAAAAATAGAATCTTTTTTAAGTATAACAATATCTTCTTGTTTAAGTTTGAAAGCTTCTCTTACAGCATATTTGAGAAGGTCTTTTTTATTTACTTTTTCATTTGCTATTGTTCTTACATAAGTGCATATCTTTTCTTTTAATTCATTTTCTATATATATTTGATTGTCTCTGCCATTGTAGTCATTAACAATTAAATGCTTGTTAGCATTAATTACATCAACAATAGTATTTATATGTAAACTATCTTCAGGCAAAGTACTATATGGAAAAACCTTTAGTCTGATTCTATAGTTTCTGATTTGAAATAAAATATACCCTATCGTTCCTAAATACTCTATAAACGCTTGTTTAATATTTAATAAATTATTCTTTTTTTTAAATAGTCGCCATCTGTGTTTTCTTCTAAAAATATAAAAAATTTTTTATTGTCTTGGTCTGTCCAAGTAAAATTTAATGATGGAGAGGAAGAATTTACTTTTAGATAAGATACTATTTTTTCAACTGTCATAAATATAAATTCCTATGATATCTTTAGCTATTAAAGTGTTGGTATTTTATCAAATATATAAACAAAAACAACTTAGATTTATTATTCTGATGAGGTAACTTAATAATAAAGAGTGTTATACCACTCAACCGAGTCACTGTTTTGTTTCTATGTTATAATCGTAAAATAATAAAAAAAGGCGGAATCACAGATGCAGCGCAGTGCCTTAAATATTTTAAAAACAGGAAATAATGTTTTTATAACAGGTTCTGCCGGAACCGGTAAAACTTATTTGTTAAATCAATTTATTATCTATTTAAAGTCAAGGAATATAATCCCAACTATCGTAGCACCTACCGGTATTGCCGCATCTCATCTGCAAGGACAAACAATCCACTCTTTTTTTAGTTTAGGCATCCGTGATATGATAGATGAGTATTTTTTAGCTTCTTTATTAGAGAAAAAATATCTGCAAACTAGATTTTCTAAACTAAAAATTTTAATAATTGATGAAATCTCTATGGTCTCTCCAGAAATTTTTTCCTCAATCGATAAAATACTAAGAGCTTTTAAAGAGCGTGATGAGCCATTTGGCGGTGTGCAGGTTGTCTTGTCGGGAGATTTTTTTCAGCTACCGCCAATCTCAAAAGTTTATAAAGAAAAACGTTTTGCATGGCAGTCCTCCTCTTGGAGGGACTTGGTTTTAAAGACCTGTTATTTAGAGGAAAAATTTAGACAAGATGATAACAATCTTATAACAATTTTAGATGAGATTAGAGCCGGTCATGTCTCACAGAACTCCTATAATCTTTTAAATTCCAGATATGAAAAGAATCTCGATATAGACTTTAGACCTACAAAATTATACACACACAATGTTGACGTAGATAGAATTAACAACGAAGAGTTAGCCAAAATAGGCTCTAAGCCTTATCGGTTTCGTTATAAATCAGAGGGAACTAAAACAAATATAGAAAAAATTTTCAAATCTGCTCTTGTATCAGAGGAGTTGATTCTCAAAAAAGATGCTGTTGTTATGTTTATAAAAAACAACCATGAAAAAGGGTATATAAATGGAACTACCGGTGTTGTAGTTGACTTTGATAAGGGAGACAATCTCCCCATAATTAAAACCTCTCAGGGCAACAAAATCAAGCTAGAGTTAGAAGATTGGTCTTTTGAAAATGAGAGCGGAAATATAGTTGCTAAAGTTTCTCAGGTTCCGCTAAAACTTGCGTGGGCAATTACTATTCATAAATCGCAGGGGATGACTCTTGATGCTGCAGAGATAGATTTATCAAAAACTTTTGAAGTCGGGCAGGGTTATGTAGCGCTTTCTCGTATAAAAAATATTGACGGGTTACGACTGATGGGCTTAAATGACACTGCTCTAAGTGTTGACCCGCTTATTTTGCATATTGATGAGAGAATAAAACAAGCCTCGCTAAAAGCAAGCAATGAGATAGCTAAAATATCAAATGAGAATCTTGAAACCCTCTTTTTATCTTATATTCAAAGTTTGGGTGGAATCACTGATAAACTTGAGATTGAAAAAGAGGAAAAAAAGCTAAAATCTGAAAAAATATTTGTGAGCAAAGATAGCACACCTACCTATGTTAAAACTAAAAATTTAATTGAAAAATCTGCAACAATTTTAGAATTAGCCACAAACAGAGATGTGAGTAAAGGGACAGTTATTGGGCATTTATCTGTTTTAAAAGAGCAAGAGCCAGATTTAAATTTAGATAAATATAAGCCAGATGAAGAGATTATTGCGCTGATTCAAACTGCTGTAAAAAAAATAAAAGAAAATAACAATAAAGATGATTTTTCACAAAACACTCAAATTAGATTGAAACCTATCTTTGAAGCACTCGATGCAAAGATAGAATATGATGAGATACGGCTTGCTCTTTTATATATGTAAAATGTATAGCCAAGCATTTATATGCCGTTATTGATTATTTACTGATAAAATAAAACTATATTTATAAAAGGCAAAATAATGGTAGTTCATATAGTAATGTTCAAGTTTAAAGATGAAAATAAAGTTTTAAATATGGCGAAAGTTCATAGGGAATTGGAGAACTTAGAGTCAAAAATAGACTCTTTATTCTTTATGGAAGTTGGCATCAATTTTAACGAAAGTGACAGAGCATTCGACCTCTCTTTATATAGCACTTTTGAAACAAAAGAAGATTTACAAGCTTATGCAGTCCATAGTGAGCACTTAAAAGTTGTTGAACTAATTAAAGAAGTTACAATAGAATCCAGAGTAGTTGATTATATTCTAGAATAATTTACGAGGCGTAGCCACCTCTACAGAGTTAGAAAGTATTCTTCTGCCCATTTTTGCTTGCTTTCAAATTAACATATATTTTTCTAAAAAATAGAACAGATTATGAAACCTGATCAAAAAGAAAGTAGAAATAAGCAAGAAGAAGCACTGATAGAAGTGGTGCATAATCTTTATGCAGAAATTCATCCTCATCAGGTAGTATAACTTAAATCGCAGCATTAATTTGAATACTGTACCGATTCTGCATTACGTCTATGTTAAAATAATAAAAATAAATTTAAGGATGTTATTATGGGTGAGCCAAGGTTAAAAGATATAGATGATTATGACACTTTAAAAGGTGGAAAAAAGAGAGTTGTATGGGCTGTTATACTTGCAGGGCTGCTCATTGGAGCAATTTATAAAATTGCTTATAATGTTTATGATAATAATGATGCTATAAAAATTGAAGATACAATTCAAAAAGTGCCAATGAAATAGTTAATGCTTATTAATAATGATAGAATTACAAAAAATTAAGCGTTAGTTCGCAATGCAAGGTCAAAATATGTTAATGATAATAGTAGGTGTGTATAGTTTATATGTATTAGTTTCTATATACACAAGTGTAATGCAAATTGGTTATATAAATCAGGCAAAAAGAAAGTCAGCAGTTTTGTTGTCAGCTTCAGAATTTTTAAAAGCGGGGAATTATGCTGTAGAAAAAGAGAAGATGAATATTCTCAGCTCTTTTTTTGATTACTTACTCTTTATTGCTTGGATTGGATTTGGAGTTACTTACTTATCATCAGTTTTGTCTTTGGAGAATGACGCGATGTTTAATATAACAATGGTTATGAGTTTTGTTGTTATTAATTCTCTTTTTTCAATGCCGTTTTCTTATTATGAAAAATTTGTTTTAGACGAAAAATTTGGATTTAACAAGTCCAGTATGGCTCAGTATATTAAAGATACTCTTATATCATTCGTTATGACACTTGTTTTTGGCTCCTTAGTTGTCTGGGGAATTTATGAAATTATTTCCAATTTTGATTATTGGTGGTTATGGAGTTTTGCCTTTATATTTGCAGTTGTTATTTTAATAAACATGCTTTATCCAACATTTAGAGCACTCTTCTTTGACAAAGTAACCCCGCTTGATAATGAAGAGTTAAATGCTGAGATAAAAACACTTATGGACAAAACAGGTTTTGTAAGCTCCGGCGTATTTATAAGTGATGCAAGTAAAAGAGATGCAAGACTCAACGCTTATTTTGGCGGTTTAGGAAAAACTAAAAGAGTTATACTTTTTGATACTCTTATAGCCAAACTGAGTACAAAAGAGCTGCTTGCAGTTTTAGGACACGAACTTGGGCACTTTGCTCATGGCGATATATATAAAAATATAGTTCTTGTCGGTGTTATGCTTTTTGCAATGTTTGCTATTTTTGGTAATTTGCCGGCGTCTCTTTATCTGGAAATGGGCTTAAGTGAATCTCCCTATTTAGTTATGATTTTATTACTGCTTTGTATGCCGGTTTTAGGTTTTATAATGATGCCGATTATGGGAATTGTGAGCCGTCGTAATGAGTACGCAGCAGATAAAATGGGAAGTGAACTTGGCGGGGAAGCGGGAGCCATTGAACTCGCGAATGCACTTAAAAAGTTAGTGACTCAGAACAAAAGTTTTCCGCTTTCTCATCCTTTATATATATTTTTTCATTATACACATCCTCCCGTTTTGCAAAGACTAAAAGCTCTTGGTGTTGATGTAGGCAGTTCAGATAAGAGTGCGTTAGAGGGAAAATGCGAAGCAGTTCTTTAGTAGAAGATATTTTAAAAGATATAACGACTACTTTAAACCCTATGATTCCAAGAGCCTCAAGAGAAGCACAACTTCTTTTGATGGCACACTTATCTTGTGATGAACTCTGGCTTATGACAAATAAAAAGAGTGAAGTTAAAGATGTTGATAAACTTTTCCAATGGGTAAACAGACGAGCTAAAAATGAGCCTTTAGAGTACATAACTAACAAGGTAAGTTTTTATAGTGAAGAGTTTTATATTGCTTCGGGTGCTCTTATCCCTCGTCCTGAAACAGAGTTATTTATTGATGAAGTCATTAACAATATTTCAAATCCACATGCTAAGATAACCTTTGTTGAGGTTGGCATAGGAAGCGGAATCATCTCAATAATGCTTGCACTTAAATTTCCACATGCCAAGTTTATAGCAGTTGACATCTCACCCGCCGCACTTGAGATAGCCACCATAAATATAAAAAAATTCTCACTTGAAGATAGAATAGAGTTACGACTAGGTTCACTTTTGGAGCCTGTAAAAGAACATATTGATTACCTTATTTCTAACCCTCCCTACATTGCAAATGATACTGATTTAGAATCAAACTTATTGTATGAACCTCAGAATGCACTCTTTGGCGGAACTATTGGCGATGAGATAATAAAAGAGCTTCTTAGTGAGGTATTAAAGCGAAATATTAACTTTTTTACATGTGAGATGGGTTATGACCAAAAGGATAAGATTAGAAATTATTTAAAAGATACAAAATCTGAAGATTTAAATTTCTATGAAGACCTCAGTGGTTTTGATAGAGGTTTTACATTAAAATTATAAAGGGTATAAAATTGAGTAAAAAAATATATATAGATTTTGGTTATTTGATTCTGCTCGCGGCTACTTTTGGAGCTGTTTTTGTTTTAGGTGCAATTGTAGCACCTGTTGTATTCCATACGGATAGAATTTTAGTAGATATGCTTATGGACAACTACAATGCCGGAATTATAATGAGTGAGATATTTCATAGATTTAGTTATTGGATTTATTTTGTCGCCGTAGTTGTAATAGCCTATGAAGCATCTATATATAAAACCGGACAAAGAGACGCTGTTGTCTTTGCAAGTTCAATTATAGTTGTATTTTCATCGCTTATGTTTAGCGGAGTCTATGCGCCAAGAATTCTTGCAATGCAGGCGCTTGGGGCTGAAGCAACGCATAGTGATACTTTTGAAAATCTTCATATTGCAAGCGAGATAGATTTTAAAATACTGGCAATAGCACTGCTTGTTCTCTTTGTCAGAAGGTTGATGCTTCTTCAGCGTTCTTAAACCTTCTACCATTTCCACATGCCAAGCTTTAAGGTGAATTCTTTTTAGAATTTAACATATAATTAACAATACTTCTATATGATATTGTCTCTAAAACAATGATAAAAGGAAGTTCTGTGATAATCAAAAAAATATTGGCTTTAATGGCAATTTTAGTTCTGACGACACTAAGTATGCAGGCACAAAGCTTTGACAAATCAGCTTCAAGCAAGCCTGTATTGGTTCAAAAAGGCGAGGGCAAGCAGTGGTGTCCGGTATGTGGCATGGACTTAAAAATGTTTTACAAAACAAGTCATACTGGAAAAATACACAAGCACGAAAATCGACACTACTGCTCGCTCAGATGCCTTGTCGTAGATATGCAAGAGCACGAAATAGACAAAAAAGATATACAAGTCGTTGATGCTAAAACTGAGAAACTCATAGATGCCTCATCGGCTTTTTATGTTTTAGGTTCTAATGCCCAGGGAACAATGTCTAAAACGAGCAAGCTCGCTTTTGCGAAAGAAAAAGACGCTTTGGCCTTTGTAAAAGAGAGGCAAGGAAAAATTGTTGACTTTGAGAGTGTTCTAAAATCAGCACAGGAATCTTTAAGCTCTGACATTGCTATGGTAAATGCAAAAAAGATGAAAAAAATGTACCCGATGGGTAAAAGAATATTTGAGAGTATGTGTAAGAGTGACATAAACTTAAATGATTTCGTTGAGATAAACCAACTAAAAGCCTCTCTTGTAGAACTTTGTAAACCCTTAAAAGAGAATCAACTTCAAGCTGTAACACTCTATTTGTGGGAAGTAAAAAGGGTGGGTGACAATGAATCGGTTGTGGGTAAAATAGAAGTAAAAAAAGATGAAAAATGTCCTGTATGCGGCATGTTTGTCTATAAATATCCTAAGTGGGCGGCACAAATTTTTTACGAAACTGATGGAGTCCAGCATTACCACTCTTTTGATGGTGTGAAAGATTTAATGAAGTTTTATTTTGACCCGCTCTCTTGGGGTAAATACAATACATCAAAGAGCCAAAACATAAGCAAAATTCTCGTTACCGACTACTATTCTCAAAAAGCTATAGATGCAAGAGAGGCTTATTTAGTCATAGGAAGTGATGTTTACGGTCCTATGGGCGATGAGCTTATTCCTTTTAAAAATGAAAGCGATGCAAAAACTTTTTATATGGATCATAAAGCTAAAAAAGTAGTGAAGTTTAAAGAGTTGACAAAAGACGATGTTTATAAACTTGATGAATAAAACAAACAGTTATACTTCCAAAACACGGTTACTTTTCTTTTTGTTTTTAACTCTGTTTTTAGTGTTGATTGCAGAGGGCTTTTACTTAAGTATTTTTAAAAGTATGAGTAATGAAAGAGCAATAAAAAAAATAAACTTTGTGAAACTCTCAACGCTTCCTGATCTTGCCATTGCAACTGAGGCTTCATATGTAAGGCATAGAAGCCTGGCTGATCTCTTTTGTATTTATAAAGACGATGGCAGTTTGCGGGAATATTTCCCATCGACCTATGCTATTTCACATTCGCATATTTTAAATCCACATGCCAAGAAAAAGATAAATAAAGAACAAATAAATGAAAAATAAAATAAATATATACTTAATAGAATATGCCATAAATGCGATACTCAGACAAAGGTTTAAAAGTTTTTTTATAGTTACCGTTTTTACACTTTTAACCTTTCTTTTAACCTCCGTTTTTTTTATAACAAACTCTTTGCGTTATGAGTTGGAGACAACGGTTGATGCCCTGCCTCAGATAATAGTGCAAAAAATAAAGGCAGGTCGCCATTATGATATAGATACAGCGGTTGTTGATGATATATTGGGAATATCCGGAGTTAATGATGCGGTTGCCAGAGTTTGGGGCTATTACTATTTTGAAAATGCCGGAGTAAATTTTAGTGTTGTCGGAATCGACAGATATGAAAAACAGTATAAAAACAGCTTTACAAAACTTGTAGAAAACTTCGATTTTGATGATATCAATGGTACGAGCACCATGCTTATTGGAAGCGGAGTTAAACGTACAATGCAGAGCAGTTATTATAAAGAGTACTTTAATTTTATAAAGCCGGATGGAAGTTTGAAAAAAGTCCAAATTGCCGGAATTTTCGACGCTGAGACTGAGTTGGAATCAAACGACATGATAATTATTTCTAAAGATTTATTTAGAGAAATTTTTGACATACAAGAGTCAAAGGCAACCGATATAGTCGTAAAGGTTGCTAATCCCCAAGAGATAGCTACGGTCGTCTCAAAAATAAAGTTGCTATTTCCAGATACTCGAATAATCACAAACCAAGATTTAAAAGTAAGTTATCAAAATATTTTTGATTATAAAAGCGGTATATTTTTAGCGCTATTTGTTGTGGCACTTTTTACTTTTTTTATCATTATTTATGACAAATCAAGCGGACTGACAAGTGAAGAAAAACGTGAGATAGGCATACTAAAAGCCCTAGGCTGGACGGTTGACGATGTGCTCAAAGAGAAATTTTACGAAGCATTTTTACTCTCCTTTTTCTCCTACAGTTTTGGAATAGGGCTTGCTTTGGCATATGTTTATATATTTGGAGCTCCTCTGCTGAGAAATATATTTGTAGGCTATTCTCAGTTAAAAACAAGTTTTGAGCTCCCTTTTGTTTTTGATTTTCAGACACTCTTTTTAGTCTTTTTCCTAAGCGTTCCTATTTATATTGCAGCGACGCTCATTCCCTCATGGAAGGTTGCAACCCTTGAAGCAGATGAAGTGATACGATAATGATAAAATTAAAAAATATAACAAAGATATATGAAGTTAGCAAAAATGACAAAATAACAGCGCTTCATAACATAAACCTAACAGTACAAGAGGGCGAGCTTATAGTTTTAAAAGGTGCCAGCGGAAGCGGTAAAAGTACTATTCTTTCACTTATAGCGGCACTTAGCAAACCTACAAGCGGTGAAGTAATAGTCGATGACAAACAAATCTCAAAACTCCCGGACAACTTCGCTTCACGCTACAGAAGAGATAATATTGGTTTTATCTTTCAAAAATACAATCTTTTGCCGACTCTAAGCGTAAGAGACAACATCTTGCTTCCCTTAGTTCCTTTAAATCCACATGCCAAGGAAGTAGAGGAGAAGATTCAGAGAGTTATGAAACGATTTCAAATAGAGCATAAAGAAAATGTTATTGTGCGTAATCTCTCAGGCGGAGAACAACAACGCGTGGCAATAGCGAGAGCGAATGTTAATAACCCTAAAATTATCATAGCCGATGAGCCGACTGCAAATCTTGATGAGAACTTGTCCCATCATTTTATAGAGATTGTAAAAGAGCTTAGAGCGCTTGGTAAAACTATCATCATAGCGACTCATGACCCGCTTTTTTTTGGTTTTGCAGACCGTGAGATTGAAATTCATAAGGGAAAAATAGTTCTATGATTTTTATGCCCGAAGTCTTGACGATACTGATTTTGAATGTAATCTTTGGAGTTTTTGCTCTTATAGCATTTGTGCTGAGTGTGAAAATATTTTTAAAATGGGATTTGAATTCCACAAACAAGAGCCAGTACAAACTAGAAAAACAGAGCTTTTTAGCAGCAACCATTATAAAGTATATTTTTGCAATCAAAGTACCGCTATTCTTATTTTTCATATTTACCCTTGATAAAATTTCCAATGTTCTAACGGGTGCCATGTGTGCAGCCGGAGTTGTTGATGCTACAGCGTATGGAACCTATTTGTTTATACTAAAGGTTATTAACTTATATCTTTTTGCCTACTGGCTTATGCTTCACAGTGTAGATTCAAAAGAAGAAAAACAACCTTACACGAAACTGAAGTTTGCCGTTTTTATAGGTGCATTTTTCTTTTTTGTGGCGGAGTTGATTTTAGAAGGTTTTATGTTTAGTGCCATCGATGTCGACAAAATGGTGAGCTGTTGCGGAACCCTTTATTCAAGTACCTCGACTTCTTATATATCTAACATTTTTCTCATCAATACGCCTCTTCTTCTCTCTTTATTTTACGGTAATTTTTTGTTGATTATTCTCTTTTACATCGTAAAAAAAAGGTACCTTTTTGCGATTGCTAATTTGCTTTTTATTGTTGTCTCTCTAGTGAGCTTGATTGCGTTTTTTGGAACCTATATTTACGAGCTTCCAACGCATCATTGTCCATTTTGTTTTTTGCAAAAAGATTATTACTATGTTGGATATGCTATTTACGCGTTACTTTTTGGTGGAACGTTTTATGGAATAATTGTCGGGTTTATTCAATCATCAAAGAGTGAAAAAAATAAAAATTATTTTATATCCATACTTCTGAACTCGATTTATGTTATATTACTAAGCTTATATCCAATCCTCTATTTTATAAAAAATGGTGTTTGGCTGTAGTGTTTTTATATTATTTTATGGAGTTTTAGAATGCATTTTTCTAAATTTTTACTATCTTCTTTCTTATCGTTGTTGTTAGCATCTCTTTTTTTAGGTTGTGAAAAAGAATCAATTGGCGGAGTTGCAAAAGTTCACTGGGACAGAGATATGTGTGCAAGATGCGTTATGGTCGTAAGCGATAGACATAATACTACACAGGTAATAAACCCCTCAACAGGCAAGAAGTATATGTTTGATGACATCGGGTGTATGGCTTTATGGTTTGAAGAGGAAGAAATTCCTTGGAAAAATGAGGCGATTGTCTGGATTACGGATGTAAAAACCGGCGAGTGGATAGATGCAAGAAATGCATTTTACGATACTGAGAATATTACGCCCATGGCATACGGATTTAGTGCACATAAATCTAAAGATACTATAAAAGATGGGCAAGAGATTATTGATTATACAGAGGTTGTAAAAAGGATTTTAAAGAGTGAAAAATAGCTAATATCAGTCAATAGCACCAACTAAGGGCTTTTTATCCTCGATGATTAAAATGGGTTCTATAAATGGAGCTATATTTGCTAAAAAATTCAGTAAAGTCATCACTGGACTTGCATAAAAAAACTTCACTTTATGGTTGTAGTGCCAAAGTTGGTCCGCATATTGATAAATTTTATGAGGAGTGTCTCCTATGTTATCTTTATCTTTGTCAAATCCCGCGTATCTGTCCCAATAGTTGTGTTCTATTACATTTAAGTAAGTCACATCAGTTCTCGCGGACTTGACAACATCCTCTATGTTGGCATAAATTTCATTATTTATGAGAGTGTTATTTTTAATAGCACCATGGAAGTGAAAGGCTTCTTTATTGTATGCGATAATATTAGCAATAATTTTTCTTTGCATCCCCTCTTCGTTATGATTAGTATCTAAGTAGATTCCCTTTGGATTAAACTTGACACTGTTTTTCTCAAATAGAAAGTTTGATACACCCTTGAGTAAAACCCCAACTCCAGCTGCCCCTTTGCAGCTTTGTATATCATTATGAAATACCTCACTATTTTTTGAACCCATAATCATAATGCCTACGGAGTTATACTTAAAACTATTGTTTTTTAAGATATTTTGATTGCTTAAACTCATATGAATAGCAAATCTATTGTTTAAAAAAGAGTTGTCCTC
>Ga0210044_10009454_pt1 | contig 11870 bp, 17 predicted proteins | sample CryGey13umfilter_2_FD_183959 | JGI IMG/M metagenome (GOLD analysis project Ga0210044, IMG submission 183959) | Groundwater microbial communities from aquifer in Utah, USA - Crystal Geyser 4/9/14 3 um filter (SPAdes) (version 2) | ecosystem: Environmental > Aquatic > Deep subsurface >... | reverse complement strand
CTCCAATGCAACCTTGGCTTTGAATGCAGGAGAGTGATTTCTTCTTTTTGTCATATCGGTAGATCCCTTTCGTTTTAATGTCAGAATTCCACCTTAGCAACATGTCCGATTTTCTGGGACCACCTCTGTTCATTGCCAGGGAAAAGGCCGGAAGCATCGTGCTACCCCACTTGAACAGGAAACCGTGCGTATTGTGAAAAGCTGGATGAAAGAGTATCGCGGTTCTGGAGAAGAACCTCTCTTTCCAACCATGCACGGCTCTAAAATGAGCCGTGATGCGCTTGAACATCTGGTCAAACGCCATGTTGAAACAGCAAGCAAAACCTGCCCTTCTTTGGTTGGAAAACGGGTGAGCCCGCATGTGCTGCGACATAGCACCGCGATGAATCTGCTTCATCATGGTGTAGATCAGGCAGTCATTGCTCTTTGGCTAGGTCATGAATCCGTTGAAACCACGCAGATTTACATTCATGCTGATATGAAGCTCAAGGAAAAAGCTCTGGCAAAAATGTCTGTGCCCGCCAATGATACGCCAAGCCGTTATAAACCGAATGATAAATTACTAGGGTTTCTCGAAAGCCTGTAATTTATTCCGCATGTCTGTACCGGAAAAGCGCTGAAATCCTGTATTCACGCAATCCGGTGCGGCATAATCACGGATACAACATTATGGACATTATGCCGATATCGGCATAAGACGCACTGGTCAGGGGCAAAAAACCTCCTAGACCGTGGCAAAAACAACAAATTTGGTGATGCGGCCTATGCTTTTGAGGAACTGGTTGCCGAATTAGGCGCGGCCTTTCTTTGCGGGGCAACAGGCGTTGAATCGGTGCCGAGAGAAGACCACAGCCAATATATTCAAAACTGGCTGAAGGCATTAAAAAGCGACAAGAAATTCATCTTTTCGGCCAGCTCGCAAGCCCAAAAAGCCGTTGATTATCTCTTCTCATTTCAAGAACAAGCGGAGGCGGCATAGCCGTCCCCGTTCCCCCTTTTAGCAACCCATTAACATAAAGGAATCAAACCCATGAAATACGAAATACAGCAGTACACCCTTTGCGATGGCTGGATTAACACTTGGAGCATCGAGGAAAGCGGAGTTTCAAAGCCGCTGGTTTTTGACAGTAAGGAAGAAGCGCAGAAGGAGCTTGACGATTTTCTGCAAGAGATCGCCGAAGAAATCGAGTACGGGGAACGGGAGCCTGAAAATGGCTACGATGCCGAAGATTTTCGCATTGAGGAAGTGAAGGATAATTAAAATTTGGGCAGGGCGGGCGTAAGCCCCCTGCCCTGCCCCTTTATTTTTACAAAAAATATGCAATGATGAACGGCGTACGGAATAATTTTTGCTTTGGTATTTCTTCCTAGAAGGCCAGAATTGCCACTGAAAAAGCGCTGTTTTCTGCCATTACGTAACATTAAGTAATTATACGCAATAAGAAATAATACAAAGTAACATAATGTAAAATAACTTTGCGTTGTGTCGTGTGAAATAAAGTGATGTTAATTTAATTAACGGGCTTTTAAGTAATGTAAATTTGTGTTAGCTTATTTTGTGTAACGCAATGTTACGTCACGTAAAATATCTTAATCCTTTGTTCTAAGGAGCCGACAATGCCGATAATCTCATTTGCCAATTCCAAAGGCGGTTCAGGAAAAACCACAAGTGCGCTGCTTTTGGCGTGTGAATTAGCCCAATACAAAGATACGACCCTCATTGATGCAGACCCAAGAAGACCTATTACAGAGTGGTATAAAATCAAAGGTGGGCCTGATCGCTTGAAGGTGGTCACAAACTCGGATGAAAACACCATTCTGGACGAGATCGAGCAGGCATCCTCTGAAAGCTCTTTCGTTATCGTTGATCTGGAAGGTGTGGCCTCGCGCTTGACCAGCTACGCAATTAGCATGTCTGATCTGGTTATCATTCCCATGAAGGAACAGCAGCAGGACGCTTGGGCAGCTATGGATGTTATCAAGCAGATCAAAATGGAGAGCAGGGCGCGCCGCGCTATGATTCCGTTTTCCATTTTGTTTACGCAAACGCGCGTTGTCGCCAAATCCAGAACAGCGCGTCATATCGCTGAGCAGTTCCGCGCCACGAAAACCATCCCATGTTTGCAAACAGAGATTAATGACCGTGATGCTTATTCCGCATTGTTCAATATTGGCGGCACTATCCACGATCTAAAATCCAGTGATGTGAACAATATCGCGGCGGCTTTAGAGAACGCCAATGTTTATGCGGAAGAGGTTGTCCAGCTTTTGAGAGAGAATAAAAAAACTAGGGAGGCCGCGTAATGTCAGAGAGAAAAGCCCTAAATCTTGATGATTTTGATGATTTTGAAGTTGAACCCAAAAAGACTACACCTGTAACCCGCAAGGAGATTAATAAGGCCGCAATTTTTCCCAGCCGGCAGGCAGAAAGCCATGTCAATTTGACAGTGCGTATCCTTGATGATGAGGGGGAACGGTTTAAAAAGCTCTGCAAGGAACATCGGTATCCGTACGGCGAAATGCTGACGATTTTGATGGATACTTTCGAGAAGCAGGGCCGGAAATAAACCTTGTTTTTTCCAAAACGTCTTTACTTTTTCCACTGTTTTATCCCATAAGCTGTGGATAAGTATTTTGGGAAGGGCATGTTTTGGCTAAAAAGCGCAAATTGAAAATCAACTACGAACTAGAATATTACGCTGCTTTTGACTGGCGCGGAAATATTCTGGATGCAACGATTAAAAGGACGAAAACCGAAAGCATGAGCGCTTTAAAACGTTTTAACCCGCCTGTTTCCGGCCAGCCATATGATTACGAAGTTTTGCCAATTATGATCGGACTTGATACGCGCGAGAGCCAGCAGGAGCTTTTCAAGGATGAGTGAAATTAGCGGTTATAATGGCTTGGCATCGGAGAAAATGACGGGGCAGGGCTGTTTTAGTATTTACGCTTCTTTCATGCATAATTAGTGCTTATATTATATCGAGCTACTTTTTGTGGGATTTGTAATTATTCCCACATTGACACTTTCCCACTATTCTGGTATTCTGTAGAGAGAATAGGAGAAACGCTATGGAACAATTAATGCAGCAACTCAGGCCGGATTCTAAAGGCCGTATCAGTTTAGGAAAACTGGCCGAAGGGGTCAGTAGTTTTCATGCGCGGCGTATGGAGGATGGCAGCATTATTCTTGAACCCTTTACCGAGATCCCCGCCCGTGAAAGATGGCTGTTCGACAATCCTGTCGCTTTGAGCGCTGTCAAGGCTGGTCTGGGTCAGGCTGCCGCCGGAAAAACGCGCGGCCTTGGCAGCTTTGCGCAATATGCTGATGAGGCAATCGACTGACCGATGATTTTTACTCTCAAATTCACACCGCAAGCAGAAGCTGATTTGTTATCGCTTGAGGGGGATAAATCCTTGCTCAAGCGCCTGAAGGCTGTTCGTAAAGCGCTCGGCTATCTGGAGACAAATCCCAGACATCCTGGCCTTAATACACACAAATACAGCGCTCTTACCGGGCCAAACGGGGAAGAGATTTTTGAAGCTTATGCTGAAAATAAGACGCCTGCCGCTTACCGGATTTTTTGGTTCTATGGTCCGGACAAAAAAGAAATCACTATCATCGCGATTACACCGCACCCGTAAAACAGCTTCATCAATAGGGCGTTTCCGGTTTTTCAAACCGGCCAGGCTCTATGTGCTAAGGCATCCAGCCGCCCGGCCTGCCGGTCGTCCAGATACCAAGCACACCGAACCCCTAAAGGGTTTCGGCACATTCGTGTGACGATCCTTAAACGTGGGAAGGTAATATTGCATTGCCTTGGCGATTAGTCCATGCGGTCATTCCGAAGTGTCGGAATGGCTTTTTTTTATATGTTTTTTTGCTATGGGGCTGCGCCCCTGGCGCGCGCAAGGGTGCGTCGCTTCGCTCCCGGTTCTTTCGAGAATTTTCCCCTTGTCCATTCGGACAATTCCTCGCGGCCGCTTCGCTCCAAAATTCACGAAAAACCGCCCTTGCACTTGCCTCCCCGCACTCGCCGTAGGGCAAGAGTGCATGTGCGCCATGCACTCGGAAAATAATTTAAAAAGGAGCAAGAAAAATGAACATCACAGCTAAAGAAGACATCAAAGAAACGCTACGCGATCAGGATTTAAGATATTTTACAGGGTCGGAAAATTGGTTCAGACACAGTCCTTTCAGTAAATACCTTTACACAGATGGCGTTCAATATGTTGCGGAAAAAGGCGGCGCATACTGGCTTTTAGATAAGATTTTTGCCTGTATTTCATGCGTTTCTGGTCTTGCCAAAGAGCCATTGTGTTGCTGGAAATTAACCCTGAATGATGAAGGGCAGGGGGCAAGGCTGGTTTGCACGGATGCAAACTACACGGAGCTTTATGCTGAAAATATCCTCTTTACAGACTTTCCGCTGAAAAAAATCGAGTTCTTTTTTCAGAACAATGTCCTGTTCCTTCCTAGCGAATACTAGGGAGGGGCAGACATGAAACACCAGCTTGAATTTGCCCGCTTTAAATCTGAAATCAATTTAACCCAATATGCAGCGCATCTTGGTTATGAGATTGACCGCAAAAAAAGCACCCGCAGCAGCATTGCCATGCGAAACGGCACGGACAAAATCATCATTTCACGGCGCGGCCAGCTTTGGGTTTATTTTTCCGTGTCAAACGATAACGACAACGGCACGATTATAGATTTTGCCGAAAAGCGCACGAATAAAAGCCTTAAAGAAATCGGGTTTGACCTGCAAAGCTGGATTAGCGGCGGCGTGGTTTTGCCAGAGCCGAAAAACTATGTTGCCGAGGTTGAAGAACAGGTTTACGACCCCGCGCGCGTTGCCAATGTCTTTAAGCGGTGCAGACCCGTAACAAACCATGCTTATCTTGAGGGCAGGGGGCTTACAGGAGGGCTTTTATCATCACTGCGCTTTGCAGGGCGGATTTTCGCAGACCGCTATCAAAACGTGGCATTTCCTCATTACCATGGTAAGGGCATTTGCGGCCTTGAACTCAAAGACGCTGATAAAGCCCTCTTTGTGCGCGGCAGTGAAAAAACTCTATGGCGTTCAAATATGAGGGCAGGGGACGACACGCTGATTTTATCCGAGGCCGTTATAGATGCCTTGAGCCATGCCGCCTTATTTCCAAATGAAACCGCCCTTTATGCCGCCACTGGCGGGGGTATGTCTCCAGAACAGGCCGAGATTATCAAACAGGCCGCACAGGGCATTAAGAGCCTGAAGTACATTGCCTTGATTACCGATAACGACCTAGGGGGCGACCGCCTCACAGATAAAATCCTAAAGGCCATTGAGGATAGCGGCTTTAGCGGCAAAGTTACGCGTCATAGCCCAGAGCTGCGCGGCGATGACTGGAACGATGTTTTAACCATGCAGAAGAAAAGGAATCCTTGAAATGTTCAGCCAATACAAAATTAAAACCACACAAGCGACCATCCGCAACGTCGCACAAAGCAAAGAAGCGGCCATAAAAATTGTTATGGAGGTTGAAAATTGCCCCCGCAATGCCATTAAAAGCGTTAAACGCCTTAAAACCCCTTTCAAAATGTAAAGGAACAAAAGCCATGTTTAGTGAAGAATTTTTTCCAACATCCTCCGATGTATCCGCAAAAATGCGGGCGCGTATTTCAAAAAACGCGCAATATTTCTTGGAGCCGAACGCAGGCAAAGGTAATCTTGCCGAAGCCATCAGGGGCGAGCGCGGCTATGACCGTAAAAAAGTGGATTGTATTGAAATTTCGTCAGAGCTTTGCGCGATCTTGCAGGACAAAGATTTTTCCGTTGTCGGTACGGATTGGCTGGAATATGACGGCGTTTGTTACTATGATGCTATTGTGATGAATCCACCGTTTTCCAATGGTGACGTGCACTTGCTGAAAGCATGGGATTTCTTGCATGACGGCGAGATTGTTTGTCTTTTGAACGAAGAGACAATCAAAAACCCGCACACCAAAAACCGCAAACGCCTTGCCGCTATCATAGAGCAGCATGGAGACATTGAATATTTGGGCGATTGTTTCAGCACCGCCGAGCGCAAGACAGGTGTTCGCGTGGCTATGGTTTATCTGAAAAAAGAGGCCGAAGATGATCGTGTTGATTTATGGGCGAATGACAGCCAAGAGCGCAATATAACCGACGACATACAGGCGGGTAACATTCCCGCTGTCATGGATAGCCTTGGCAATATGCAGCATTATTATGACATTGTTGAAACGGGATTCCACCTTAAAAACGCCGCCAACCTGTCCAACAAAGTAGGACCACCTCTATATCGAGATGATTTGTGGATTATGCTGATGTGTTTGGTGGTCATGGGTAACAAGCTTTGCCTTCTTATTATAAGCATACGTTAAGCTTCTGCCCTTAATCTTATTCCAGAGGTTTGTGAACGTGAAGCCCCTCGCCGCCTTCAAGGATATCTGTTACGCATTCCTCAAAAAAACTCTCACCAATGACCGTGTTTTCCAGATAGATACGCTTGGCCGTATAGATAAGGACGCAGATCATGGTCGGAACATCGCAACCATCGTTAAGATTATCCTTTGCATAACCATAAATTTCCGGGAGCAATTCGTTAAAACGTCGCTCCCGTTCTTCAATCAAGAAGTCTCTAAAATTTTTCTCTGGTTCGTTGGTCATAGTGTTCACTTGTAAGGCTGGGAGTTAAGAAACGCACGCTTTTGTATGCGAATTAAATTATGAATTTATAGGCTTTCAGATTGTATCTAAGCTTCTTTTACTTTTCCAAGCTGCTTTTTTTCTGCATCGTTTGACGATCCCCACGGAAGCCATCTTTTTTTAGGTTTGGGTTCAAGCCTGGCGGCGATCTGGCTTTGGTTTTCTTGAAGAGTTTTTATGGCTGTCAGAAGCTCTTTTTGCTTTTCTGCTTGTTCCTCTCCCTTTTTCGACAGATCAGGGAGCAACTTTAATTCTGAAGACTGATTTTTGATGATCGCCATAGAGTTTTCATGCAGTTTTTTGAAGGTGTTTTTTTCATCCGATAGCGTATCAACCTTATCCTGGAGCTGTTTATTTTTTTGGCGCAGCTCGTTCAGCTCTTCTTCTAAGCGCTTGTTTTCTGCTTTGATGTAGATATAGCCCGCTTGAATTTCATCGTCGGCCATATCCTTGACTTTTTCATAGGTGTTGTTCCCTGTCCCGTTTTGTTTGTGAAAGCTTGGTGGATAACGTAATTTTCCAAAACAACGCTCTAATTCGACGATCTCTACCAAGATTTGATTTTTGCCATTCCGAAGCCCTTTGGTAGAGGACATATGCTTCGATTTATCCTGAATTGTCCCATTGATGGCGTTTCTAATGGTCTGGTGTGTCTTTCGTATCATCCAAGCGGCTTCAGCTATGGACACGTATGGCCCATCAATCTCAAAGTCCTTAACATTTTCTTCTTTTGATGATTTTTCCGCTTTAGCATTCGACATGGCAATTCCAGTTTTTCATTTTCTTGTGAACCAAAAATACTGAGGCTTTGAGCTGACAGTGAGAATCGGTGTAGTTAATGTTTATCACAGTCTTACAGATTTTAAAGCTTTTTGAAAGTCAGATTTGCCTATTTTTGAAGCTGTTTGAATACTTTGTTAATGGTGCCGATTCGGTCGATTTGAACCGATTTGAAAATATATAGTCCCCCAAAACGCTATAGCACTACGCGTTTGCGCTTTATCATGATTCTTTCGCGACTCACTGAATTTGAAGGTTTTTGAGTGAAATTTGAATTTCAAATTTTTCTATTTTTGAATCTATTTTACATGCAAGGCTTGATAAAATAGCTATATCCCGCATACTAATGTTTGATACAGAGTCGATTCACAGGTTACGCACGATTTTATCCACCGTATCTGTGATGAGTTTTGTATCCGGTGTCTCGCCGGACAGAAATCTGCCAAAAGTTCTTTTGGCGTTCATGTCCATAAAAGCACATCGAGCCTGATACCCAGGCTACTTTCAAAAGGAAGATTTGAGTAAAACTGCAACCAAAAACAGAAAGGAGGGGCAAAACCCGGAACCTACAAAAGCAAAAACCGTGGTTGGCGCCACGGTCTAGCTAAATATCAGCGATATAAGTAATTCGTTAATTCCAAATATATCGCTGATCGAATCAGGACGCAAGTGAAAAAGTAACTTTTTCGCATAGATTTTTGCGGCCTGCTTTCAGGGATCTGGCAAGCCAAACAATTATGACACATTTAGAAACCTTACAGCCGACCACTGGCATCAGTGGCGGACGGCGGAGTTCACCCAAATTTAGGGAAACAATCGCCATAGCAGAAGACTTCAGCGGCCTGCCGGAAGGCGTTACCCACTTCGATTTGTTGAAGTTGGTTAAACGCGCAGGCCGGGAAATTGGCTTTACAAGCAAGATGATCGAGCTTCTGGAATACTATATCCTGTTTACACGGCCCCAGGATTGGGAGGAAGGAGCGCAGCCGATTGTGTATCAGTCTCTTTACAAGACTGCCTTGCATTTTAGTGTTGGTGATCGCCAGATCCAGAAGATAGAACAGGCCCTTTTTGATGTGGGCGCTTTGACCTGGAACGATTCAGGAAACCATAAACGCTATGGAGTGCGGGCAGAAACAGGGGAAATCATTTATGCCTACGGCGTTGATCTCTCCCCCCTCGCCCATTTACGGCCGGTATTAGAGAAAAAAATGCACGAAAAACAGATGCGTGATGTGGCGTGGATGGAGACAAAGCGCAAAATCTCGGCTTATCGCGCGCGCATTAGAGCCTTGCTGAGTGAAATTGTCATGGACTACCCTGATGATACCCGCCCTCTGCAGGTTCATTATGATGAGATTGCTCTGCCAATCCGCGCATATATGCCTCTTGAAAATCTGTTAGAGATGAGCCGGCAGCATGAAAGTCTTTTAAATGAAGCCCAGAGCCTTGTAGAACGGTTGTCAGAAAGTGGAAAAGTGTGTGAATTGTCGCAAGAATGTTCATCCACGGACGCCACAGATAGCGCACACAAATACTCTACAACCAATTCTTTATCTAATAAATTAGATACAAGTAGTCATTCTGACATTAGCTTTCAGGAAAGCGTAGCGGATCGTTCCGAGACAAGAGGCAAAGATCGAGCTTGGGGCAAAGTGCGGCAAGAGGAAGAATCTGGGGCAAAATATCCAGAGGTTACGTTCAAACAAATACTTAACGCGGCCTCTCCCCGCTTTCTCAATAAAATGCCTATGGAGCCCAGACCCATGAACGAGGGGGATCTTGTTGAGGCGGCGTACCGGCTCTTGCCCGATCTCGGAATCCACAAATCGGCCTGGGGGGAAGCCTGCACCAATATCGGCCGTCTTGGGGCTGCGATGTGCGTTCTGATAATCGACCAAAAACAGGACTTGCCGGAAAACCGTGTCCGCAATCCTGGCGGTTATTTGCGGGCTATGGTGCAGCGCGCGAAAACAAGCGAGCTTAATCTTCATGGATCCATATTCGGGTTGCTGAAACGAGGAGAGAATAACCATGCTGTGTAGATTAACACGATTCATACAGGTTGCGGTTTTATTCGGGTTTTTGCTGCTTTCCGGGCTTTTATCTCCGGCCGCGGCTGATACAAAACTCTACGTCAAAGACGGGGACAGTTTTGTTTTAGGTACTCAGGAAATACGGCTCTGGGGAATTGATGCTGTGGAGTTGCACCAGTTTTGCTGGAAAAGCGGACGCGAATATCCTTGCGGCCAGCAGGCCCGCGAACATTTGGTCAATTTGATTGATCCGGACGAGCTGCGGTGTGAGGAAAAACCCCGCGCTAAAAGCGAAACCCGTACAGTGGCACAGTGCTTTGTTGCCGCCGACGATCTTGCCGATCTTATGGTACGTGCAGGCTGGGCAGTAGATTACAGATATTTCAGTCATGGATTTTATCGAGCGGCCCAGGATCAGGCCCAGAGCAGCAAAAAAGGATTTTGGGCGGGGACGTTTCAAACGCCGCGAGAGTGGCGAAAAGCCAATAAATATTGATTTTTGTCCCAAAAAACGCTTTCTCTCACAGCGTTCAACTTAAATACCGTGTCCAACTACGCTCAGGGCGACCAAAACCGCCTTTTCAGTTTTTGCCCGACCTCACAAAATTCATTAAAGGGCTGTAATCATGCTTATCGGCGGCTTGAAGCGCGGCAATATATTTTGATCTTATCTCTCCTTTTGCGGCCAGATCCCCTGCTCCCCAGGTGAATCTTTCCGCGCCGAGATACTTAAGCAAAATATCTGTGGCAAGACGGCTATGCCTGCCGTTGCCATTTGGAAATGGATGGATAAGAACCAGCCGGTGATGAAACCGGGCCGCGATTTCATCCGGCGGAAAACTCTCATGGCCGACCTGGTACTGCGTGTCACCTACGAGTTGTTGAAGTTCGGGTTCTATCCGGTAGGCTTCTATGCCGATATTGCGTTCTGATTTGCGAAACTCTCCCGCCCATTCCCAAACATCCCCGTACATTTTTTTGTGCAGCTCTTTCAAAAAGGCCACATCAAGCGGATTGCGCTTTTTGGTGAAAGCCCAGATTTCAGCTTTTACGATGTTTTTTTGTTCGGCCTGGTTCAATTCTGCGCGCGTAGAAATATAAGACGGGATCAACCCCTGCTTTTCTTCTTCGCTTAAAGGCGTGGCATCGTCCGGCTCATCAAAAATATCGTCGATCACTTCGCATCCTCCCATAAAAGCCGCTGCTTTTCCCTGATAATTTGCATGGCGAGATCTTCCACTTCTTCATCAAGCGCAAGTTTATCGAGGTTTTGCGCTTCAAGGAACATGGTATGATCAACTTTGCCTATCAGCCGGGCGGCAACGATACGGGCGCGATTTTTTACCGTACTCTGCAATGATTTTTTGGGAACAAAACTGTAAACCAAAGCGCAGTCCAGAGCTTCAGCCGCGCGCCTCAAGCTGGCTAACGTCACCGTTTCATCAATTTCTGATTTTTCCAGTGCTGTAATGCGGGGCTGAGAAACACCAAGCCGGGCGGCAAGTTGCTTTGAAGTCATGCCGACTGCTTCCCGCACGGCCTTGATCCAGCCTTTATGCGGGCGCTTCATTTGCTCTAGTGACGGCAAAATAGACAGTTTCTTGTCCAGTGCTTTTCTCGCGGTTTCCGTGCTCATATATTAACCTATAAGTTAATTATCTTAAATAAGATATAGCATATAGATTATATTATATCAAGAATAGTTAATTTAAAAGTTATTAAGGCTTTTGTTTTTGTCTTACCAGTCTCCGTAAAGCCCGAAAGACGAAGATTTTAATGCTTTGCCGTCGCTGCGCTAGGAAAGACAATAAAATTTCGCCTGCCCCTTCTTGAAGAAGGGTTTCGAGCTTGACTGATCCCGGCGCTTTGAAGCCGCTGCGCGGCCCGTAGGAAAGAAGTGCAACCCGCACTTTTAACCAAAGCAAAAGGAGCTTTAAAATGACTACATTTCAAACACTACCACTCTCAAAAATCCAGCCTTCGGCAGGAAATCCCAGAAAAACTTTCGATGATGCCACTATCGCAGGGTTAGCGCAGTCCATTAAAACTGACGGATTGCTTCAAAACTTGATTGTCGGCAATGCGAAAGGCAGAAAAAAACAACACTCGATTATCTGCGGTGAACGCCGTTTTCGGGCTTTGGTATTGTTGCAGGAGCAAGGTGATCTGCCCGAAGATTACGAGGTTGCGGTGGAAATTAAAGCCGACATCAGAGGTGGTCCTACTTTGTTGGACAGGTTGGCGGCGTTTTTAAGGTGGAATCCCGTTTCAACAATTATGCCGCCATTGCGTAAATTTCTTCTACATTTTCATGTCCTTTCTGTAAAGCCATACTTTC
>Ga0210044_10009453_pt1 | contig 11871 bp, 6 predicted proteins | sample CryGey13umfilter_2_FD_183959 | JGI IMG/M metagenome (GOLD analysis project Ga0210044, IMG submission 183959) | Groundwater microbial communities from aquifer in Utah, USA - Crystal Geyser 4/9/14 3 um filter (SPAdes) (version 2) | ecosystem: Environmental > Aquatic > Deep subsurface > Groundwater... | reverse complement strand
TTTATCACACCAAGTATTATTGCATCTCTTTCATTTATATTATTTATGCTTGCATTCATATAAATAATATAGGAAAGAAAGTAAATAAATTAATGACATTTAATTCGGTCAATAGCCGATAGTCATGTAAAATTAAATTTATAAATATTATAATATTTAATTTTACTGAAAACTATGAGTTTTCAATCTTTAAAAATCTTTTGGATTTTTAAATGATATTTCAAAAAATTTATTTGCTTAAAAATATAATTTTTAAGCAGATTTTTAAAAAATATCTCACAAATTAATTATCCCAATTTAAAGGGATGAGCACCGATTAAAAATTTAAAAAAATAATCAAAAATAAAATATTAAACAAAACAAGAAAATGCAACATAATAATTTAAAAAAAGTTGGACTATCTGTGATGATAGTTATAGTCTTTGTGGGTTTTGGAATTATTATTGGCTTCGGGAGTACCCAAGATGGCTTGATAAATAAAAATACTTCCGGAAAAACTGTGGATGTGCCAGTTGAATTACCTGAGGGATTGCCAGTTGAAGTGCTCGATGAATTAAAAGAATATATGGACGGCCCATATCTACATACTGGTGGGGGCACTATAAAAATTGAGGGTATTCCTGATTTGCCAAAAAAACCATCGGTTGACCTTTCAGATAAAAAAGGCGACATGAATGTGAAGGGCATAAAAGTTAGTTCAGAAAAAATATTGCAACATGTGTCTATCAAACAAGGTACATCCAAACACGACCTGGAAATCGTAAATAAAACAATAGGAAATTGTGTTAAGGTGTTGGATAAAAAGGGCAAAATAACACATGGATTATGCTTTAATGAAAAAGGCATAGTCACAGAGGATATATCAATTGCAGGTTTAGTAGAAGAGAAAGTTCCAGAGGTTATAGAAATGCCGCCTATACCTGATAATATGATTGAGGTGCCGAGAGATGTAGAGAGTATAAATGTAAGCGATGAAAATAACAAAAAATAAATGTAAAAATAACAAAAATAAAAATTTTAAAATGACAGATAAAAATTTTATATTTAAGATAGGAGTGATTGTGCTTTTGAGTATTGGTTTGGCTATGTCTGTAAGTGCTGATTGGCCAATGTTTCATCATGATACTCAACAGACTGGTTATATTGAAACAAGTAGCGCGCCCGGAAAAAATCACACCATATGGAATTTTAGTGCAACACTGAGTCATTCTTCGCCCGTGATAACTGATGGAAAAGTTATTATTACATCCGTAAAGGATAATCAGATTTATGCACTTAGTGAGTCCAATGGCAGTAAGATCTGGAATAAATCTATCTCAAACTTGGCATGGAGTTATAGCTCGGGCGGCATTATCTTCTATTTTTCATTCACTCCGGCAGTTGTAGGTGATACTATATATGTTGGTACAGGCGATTGTAAGATTTACGCGCTAAATTTATCAAACGGAGGCCAATTGTGGAATTTTACAGGTAACGGAAGAACAGCGAGTTTTCTTACAGTAGCAAATAACAAAGTTATTTTTAGGTGCCATAGAGATGGAAATACAAATGATACGCTTTATCTACTGAATGCGTCTAATGGCGATAAAACATTTGAAAAGAATTTTTCTTATTTCTCGGCTAAGACAATAAATCCTGCAATATCTGTAGCTGGAATAGCTTATACGGAAATTTATAGATGCAAAATGAGCGCTATAAATTTATCAAATGGAAATATAGAATGGAATTTTACGGTAACAGAAGAAGGATGTGGGTCTGTTGGTCTGTCCCCGCCAGTGCTTATAAATGATAAATTGATTTTTGGAACTGACAAGGGATATGTATATTTTGTGAACACGACAAATATATTCCAGTATAATAAAACTTATCTAAATGGAGAATACATTGCTTCAAAGATGGCTCCAGCAGTTTGGAAAGATAGAGTATTTATTGGAACAGGAATAAGAAGTAGTAGCACTTATGGAAACTTTTATGCCATAAATTTAACAAACTATTCTGTTGCATGGACATATCCTGTTGGTGACGCTATCCAATCGGCTCCAGCAGTTGCAGATGGTAAGGTATTCTTTTTGGCAGAGAATAATAAATTTTATGCATTAAACGCATTAGAAGGTACACTGAACTGGAGCTACGCAACCCCGAATGTTGGATGGATAGAAAACGATATATATACTTCTTCACCAGCAATTTCAGATGGCGTTGTCGCAATAGGTGTGCCAGAAGGTAAAGTTTATGCGTTTAAAACCATCCAATTAGTATTTGTGAGGGTTGCGTGGGATGACAATATTGCTAATTTTAATAACACCGTCCAACAACATGCAAACTACTTTTTGGAGAAATCCGGACTTAATGCTTGCGGAATGAAAGTTGAGATAAAAATAGTAAATGGAAGTCCTGATATAACTGGTCAACAGATATGTGATGCATGGAATACAAATAATATAAACCATGTTCTTGAAGGAATTAAAAATTGGGCCTTAAATAATGGCGTAAGAGGGGATAGATATATTGGATTAACAACTTACGATATGGAAAATAATTGTGGTGTGGGAGGATATACACAGCTTCCTTATGATATTCATTACGATACTGCAATAGTATATTATAACGATCCAGCTCTAAGTTCTCATGAATTAGGACATACCTATATGTTATGTGATGAATATAATTTTTCTGACAGTGGCTGGACTCAAGAAAATAATGATCTTCTTCAAGCAGGTTTAGGTAGTTGTCCAAATAATGTTGGATGTACTCTGAATGATGTATGCAATTGTTCAGCAAATGGTGCGTACCACTGTATACAAGGTGTTTGTTATCATCCTACAACTACTTCTCCTACGTATTTTTATTATTATCTTCCATCAAATCCTTGTAATACTGATTCTAATTATCCATTTTATAATCCCAACGCACCAAATAAACATAGTCCGGATTCTGATTGGAGATGCATCTCTCTAACCTCCTATGCTCTTGCTAATAATTATTGTAAGGGACTTAATTGCGCGTCAAAGTGTAGTTGTGCACAATTAAATTTATATGGAAATAAAAATAGTAGCTTGCTGACCGAAGATGGGAAGGGATATATATGTGGAAAAGGAGGATGTAATGGGTCTTCTTTTGAATGTTTGGGTTATAGATTTAGTGACGACAGATTTTCCATAATGAGTGCGGGCGATCTTCCTTTGAGCGACTATTCATCTTCATCAGTATCCCATCTTCATAAAGTGTTATGTGGGAATCATGGCTTCGTGGCGATACCTCCGTTGGCAACATATAATGGAGCAAGTGGAGTAGGAGCAAGTAAATGTGTGACTAAAAGTACAAATCAAAAAGACGGCAATTATTTAAAGGTAAGTTTTGTTGTAAGAAAGGATGGAACAGGGTCATTTAAAAATGTAGAAATTTTGAAGGATGGACAAATTGCAGATGTTCCTAGAGGGGATTATTCGATTGTACTTAAAAATAACAGAAGAGAGGTGTTATACACCAAAAGTTTTGGAGTTTCATTTGTTGCAATGGGGGATCCTCCGAAAAAATATAATGATACATCTATAACTTTCACTATCCCTTATGTGAATGGTGCAAAAAGTATGGAAATTAGGAAAGGCAATAAAGTATTATTTTCAACTCCTATTCCTATTATCAATAATGGCGGATTTGAAACCGGAGATTTTACAGGGTGGACAGCTGGTGGTCCGGGTGATCATAAAGTTGATACACAAGTTCCATACATAGGCAAATATTCCGCACTGATTGGTTTTAGAGATCATAACAATGTAGCAAATGGATATGATTATATTTATCAGACAATAGAATTGCCTTTAGGTAAAGAGAGCGAGTTATCTTTCTATTATAGATTTTATTCATATGATTACTGCAACTATGATTTCTTTACTATGTATATAAAAGATGAAAACGGCAATGTACTTGCTACACCAGTAAATCGCTGCTTGGGGGGCAATGGACTTGAAGATACTGGCTGGACGAATGTAAAGTATAATCTAACTCCGTATGCTGGGCAGAAAATACAGATATATTTTGAGGTCTCTAACAGGTATGACACCGCATATAATAGCTGGGCGTATGTTGATAATGTAACTATTACATCTATATCGCAACCAATAAACAACGGATTTGAAACAGGTAATTTAACTGGTTGGAATGTTGGCGGTGATGGCTGTTATCCAAATTGGGTAACTATAGTAAACATTTCCTCTAAACCAGGACTAGTCAGAAGCGGCAATTATGCTGCAGTTGGAAATGCTGCATGGACTGGAAGTTATTCTAATTCCTTGTGTGCAACGGGTTGGTACTGCCCAGAAGATGCAATATTGACAAAGCAAATAAAAGTGCCTAATTATAATATTACAGGCGGAATTTATGTTGACTTTTTTACAATGATTCAAACAGGAAGTCAGTGGCAAAGCCAAGTAAAGGTCACTATAAAAGACTTAAATACTGGAGAGATTATTTATGCAAAAGGGAATGGAGCCTATTCTGGATATTATGGATTAGAATGTCCGCCCGGAAATTGCAACGGAGGACAGGGGAATAGATGTACAGAACCAAATGATAACTGGCAATATCATCATGTGTCATTGAACGGTCGTGAAAATCATACAATTGAATTACAATTTAGAAGTCATAGTTGCTGCTGGTGTTCTTTTTTTTATGTAGATGATGTTTGTATAGCAGATAAAGATGGAGCATGTATATAAATCAAAAACTAAACCTTTATATTTTTATCTTTTTCTATTTTTAATTTTTAAAATAAAATTTTTGGCAAACAAAAATGATAAATTTGCGCGTAACTTTATTAGGAATAATAGTTTTTTACATACTTATTAATTTGGCGTATGCTTTGCCAGATCTTGTTGCTGAAATTGATTATTACCCGAAAAACGCAAGTGTTGGTGATAATATTACAGTAATTGCTACTGTAAAAAATACTGGAGAGGTTGATACAAGTGATGTACAGGCAGGTGTTATTAAAGTTGGAATGATTAATGCACCCTTTTCCAAAGTTAACATATCTGCAAATTCTGAAAAAAATTGGACATTCGATTGGACTATGAGATATGGAAAAGTGATAATGATATTGCGAGTAGATTATAGTAATTTAATAAACGAAACAAATGAAACCAATAACATTGCAACATTAACTTTTGATTTTCCTATATTTATAAAAACGGATAAAAAAGAATATAAAGTAGAAGAGCCTATAAATATAAGTATTATCGGAAACAATGGTTCAGGTTATACATTTGTTAGACATCTTTTTTCATTTCCTTTTAACGTGTTTAAATTTGAAAATGGAAGTTGGAAAGAAATATTAATAAAACATTGTAGAAATAATCCCCCAGTATGTCATAACAACAAAATAACACACATTTTAGGTGAATGTCTTAACTATTGGCCAACTTGTAGAAATGTTCCGGTCAATTCTTCATGGATTTGGAATCCGAAACATCATTGGATTCATGAAAAAAACTTAACCTGTGGCAATCAAACATACGACCGATGGACGCTCGTTCCTATAGAACCAGGACAATATAAACTTATATTATACTATGGCGGATATAATGGTGACTGTAGAAACATATACACAGAATCAAACAACTTCACAATTTTACAGAATTGTTATTCTGATTCTGATTGTGCTTATGGTGAAAAATGTATTAATGAAACATGCTTGCCAGTTCAAAATTATTGTGAAAATAATTCTCAATGTGCCGATGATCAGATATGTTTAAATCATACATGTCAAAACATATCATGCGAATACTGGCAAATTGCAATAAATCATAGTTGTGTTTTAAGATATGGATATTGTGAAAATGTGGATAATTGTAATTTTGATCAGATATGTTTAAATCATACATGTCAAAACATATCATGCGAATACTGGCAAATTGCAATAAATCATAGTTGTGTTTTAAGATATGGATATTGTGAGAATAAAGATAATTGTAATTTTGATCAGACATGTTTAAATCATACATGTCAAAACATGTCATGTGAATATTGGCAAATTGCAATAAATCATAGTTGTGTTTTAAGATATGGATATTGTGAAAATGTGGATAATTGTAATTTTGATCAGATATGTTTAAATCATACATGTCAAAACATATCATGCGAATACTGGCAAATTGCAATAAATCATAGTTGTGTTTTAAGATATGGATATTGTGAGAATAAAGATAATTGTAATTTTGATCAGACATGTTTAAATCATACATGTCAAAACATGTCATGTGAATATTGGCAAATTGCAATAAATCATAGTTGTGTTTTAAGATATGGATATTGTGAAAATGTGGATAATTGTAATTTTGATCAGATATGTTTAAATCATACATGTCAAAACATATCATGCGAATACTGGCAAATTGCAATAAATCATAGTTGTGTTACTGCTTCAGGATATTGTAAAGATAATAGTGAATGTTCTTCAGGATATTATTGTAGTAGCCATACTTGTCATATGAGTTCTAACTCTGGAGGGGGCACAAGAGAAATTAATTATGCACAACCCACTGATACAAATGCAACAACTACAATACTTAAAGAATTTTCGAATGAAGTTCCTGAGGAGATAAAAGGTCTAATAATTACCTTTAATTTAGGAAAAAATGCAAGTGGCGCAGATGTTATCGCAATTGTGGGAAATAAAACAAGCAAAAAAGCAATAGCCAATATTAATGGAACCGTAACTATTAATCTTCCAGAATATGGACAAGGAAAAATAATAATAAGTAAAGCAGGATACAAAAATTTGACAAAAACAATAAAAGTTTATGCTGGAAAATTAAATATTACAAAGATTTCAGGAGAGAATTATGGTGAGAAATTTAAATTTAGAGTCACGGATGAAAAAGGAAATGCTGTTAAAGATACAGAAGTTGAAGTTTATGGAGAAAAATTAAAAACAAATGCTCAAGGAATTGTTGAAAAAGAAATAAATGTTATACAAACAAAATTAGTTGCTTCTGCAACAAAAGAAAATTATAAGAATTCAAGTTTAGTTTTTGATGTTATGGTGAGTGGGACCTTAAAAATTACTGCGCCAAATCGCGTGAATGAAGGAGACAAAGTAATTGTAAAAGTGACTGATGAAAACAATAAACCTGTTGCAAATGCAAGGGTTGATGTTGCTGGAAAGGAATATACAACAGATGAAAAAGGAGAAGTTGAAATTACTGCAATGCAAACAATGGCATTAAAAGCAAGTAAAGAAGGATATATTTCATCAGAGCAAACTTCGGTTTCAGTTGAAGCAAAGATTGAATGTGGAAATAAAATATGCGAAGCAGGAGAAACAAAGGAAAATTGTCCACAGGATTGCATAGTTTGTGGCGATGGATATTGCGATAATGGTGAGGATTATAAAACTTGTCCGGGCGATTGTCCAAAACCAGAAGAGTTTCTATGGTTACTAATTATAGTGATTATGATAATGCTGTTGATATCAGTGTATTTCTTAATTTTTAGAAAGAATAAGAAACAATAAAAATTTTGGTGCTGACCTATTAAAATTAGGAATTATATATTTGTTTTTTTGTATTTGCTTAATATTTTTATAAATATTTGAAAAAACATGGTTTGTAATAGCACCAATAATGTTATGCGATTTTGATATTTCCAAAAATTTATTTACTAAAAAAATATTTTTTTAGTAGATTTTTAAAATTTAAATTACTTCATGGTTATAATTCAAGTACCTGATATAAGTGGCGATGAGCCCGACCGAGCAGATGAGGCATTTTGCCCGCATGACCTGGCTCAGAAGGGCAATGTGTGGGACCCAAATTATATTATTTTGGACGATGAGTTGCATGACCTTTTCATTCAGTTGCCGCAAAACGTGTTATTAGAAGTATATATGGACACGTGCCATAGTGGTACCGGTCTGAAGGCAGTTGATTTATTACTTGACCGTAAGCCGAGATACATGCCCCCTCCTTCCTTTGAGGCTTTTGAGAAAGTTGATGGTTGTGTTTCACGTGGATTATATAATTCATTTATGGAGAAGGGCATAACTCATCACATCCTTTGGGCTGGCTGCCGCTCGAATCAAACAAGTGCTGATGCTAAAATTGGAGGGGCATTGTATGGTTTACATATTATTTCTGTAAAGAGATGCGCGCGTGCAAAAACAAACTATCTCACTCAAAGTTGCTGAAAAAGGTTAGGGTAGATTTAAAGGCGGGTCATTACACTCAAATACCTCAACTGGAGTGCAATGCTACTGTGAGAAAAATGATTCCATAGAGTGCAATGCTGCCGTAAGAAAATTTATTATCATCTGAAATTTTTGATGTGTAATACATTCAATATAAAAATTTTTCTTTTTTTACTTTATTCAGCATTCTCTAAAGTTGTATTTTTACTTTTTGTTGAGATTTCCAAAAGAAAAATATGGGCAATTTATTTTATATTTCTCAATCACCACTTTCATTAATTAGTATAGATTTAAATTTATTAATAACTCTAATATGTTTTGTGCTAGATGTGGAAAGGAAATAAATGGGTTTGGATTGTGTATTGATTGTTATTTAAATTTAAATCCAATTTATGTGGAAAATTTTGAAATTGTTCGGTGCCCAACATGTGAGCGTTTTCTGTATAAGGCATGGAACGAAAAGATAGATGAGATACAAATAACAAAAAATATAAAATTTCCGGAAAAAATAGAGGTAAAGAAAATTGATTTAAATTATAAAATTTCTAAAATTTTAAATTTTACCGTCCAAATTTCTGGAAAATATAATGAGGAGGAATTTGAAAGGGAAATTTCAGGAGGATGCAAAATTATATTATTAATTTAATTTATTTATTTTATAGTTTAAATTTATTCATAAGTTTAATTATTGGACATCCTCCTAATGTGCATTTAAAAAAGATATAAATTATCAAACAAAATTGATAACAAGAAATATAAATTGAAATGGGAAACTTTTGTTATCTAATTTATAAATACTTTAATAACTCTACTTGACAACTTTTTACGAAGGAGTTAACACAAAATAATTATAAAATCACAAATAAATTTGTATTTCCAATGAAATATTTGGCCACTCTAAAAACAAAGGGTAAATTTTTTAAGTTTTCACGAGTAAGTCCTGTTAGTTTTTAAATGGTCACATTTTTTCAATAAATTTTTGCAAATTTGAATACAAATTGATCAACTCACGAACAAAAAGTTGTCATCTAGAGTAAATAATGAAAAATATTAAATAATCAAATTTAAAATGAGTTTGTTAAGGGAAAATTTTAGCAGAAAATTTACCGCAACAGGAGAAGTAAGTCCGCCGCCGTGTCCCGACAAAACGCTGTTTGCACGCGAGGTTGAGGAAATGAAACCACTGATGGGAAGAATTTTAGGTGTAAATGTTGTTGAGGGTCCCGGAGGGAGGGTGCTGATGTCATCGCTTGGAGCAAGTATTTATATGATTCAACACGGTGTTGAGCCGATACTTCAGCAGGTTGTTAGAGACAAAAACAGGGTTGCATTGCAAAATGATTTGATCAGTGCATCAATATTTGAAATAGAAAATGTGCTTTCAATTGCAGGAGACCATCCAGCGTGTCCGGCATCAGACAATCCAAAATCAAAACCGGTTTATGATATGGATTCCACAACACTTATAGTTATGCTGAAAAAATTAAACGAAGGAAAATTGTGGAACGGGAAGGACACAAATTATGAAAACAAAAATTTAAATGCAAAGACAAATTTTTTCATCGGGACAGGTTTAAGTCCTACTTCTTCACCTCTTGATGGTGAAATTTATAAAGTTAAGAGAAAATTAATTGCAGGATGTGATTTCTTTCAGACACAGGGGGTCTTTGATATAGAGCCAATAATAAATTTTCTAAATTTATACGAAAAAACAATAGGTGAAAAAATATCTGATAAAATTCTTGTCGGAATTGTTCCGATATGGAGTTACGGTATGATGAAATACTTACTTACTTTGCCAGGAATCGTGATTGGTGAAAAATTTAGGAATGATGTGAATGAGGCACGCAAAAAGCAAAAAGAAACAGGACAAAAAGGGCTTATTGAAGAAATAGGGGTAAATTTATGCGTTGACCTGGTTGATAAAATCAAAGGTCTGGGCGTTAAAGGTGTCCATATAATGCCTGTTGGAAATTTGCACGCGATGAAGGAAATTTTAGATAAATCGGGATTGTAAGCACAAATTTTGCATGGTTGCAGGTGCAGGTTAAAATTTTTGTATGCTCTTAAAGTGCTTGCCCTCGTTCCACAAATAACATTCAGATTTTAGGGAGAGTGTTAGGATACCCTCATCTTTTTTATCAAATCTGACCCTCGTCTGCTTTCAAATACAGATTTCTTAATGTTAACTATATGTCTTTGTTTTTTTTTAAAATTAAACCTAATTAAACTCGTAACTTAAAATAAGAATATTTTATAACGACCTTTGTAAAATTTATGAATAAAGTGCAAAATTTCATTTTTGTCGGTTTTAAGAAAGGACTGGGAGATGCAAATGCAGAAAATTTAAGAAATAAAATTTTGGGCGATTTAAAGCTCAAATCAGAAAGCATAGAAAATATACTAATTATTGACTGCTATTTAACTGATGGAAATTTAAGCTGTGATGAATTAAATTTTATTGCTGAAAATGTTTTTGCTGACAAAATAACACAAAACTATACTATTAACAAAATTTTTACAAATAATTTTTCCAAACTAATATGGATTTCTTTCAAACCAGGGGTTACAGATAATGTTGGAAAAACAGCAAAAGAGGCAATAAAGGATGCGATAAACAAAGATGTAGGTGATGTAGAGGTATGGACATCAAAACAATATTTCTTTACGGGAAATTTAAGCAAGGAAGATGCAGTCCAAATTTCAAAATACCTTTCAAACGAATTAATTCAGGACAGCAAAATTTTTGAAAATGCACAAAATGCACAAATTGATTTAAGCAGGATTAAGGCGCCGAAAGTAATGCTTAAAGGGAAATTTAAAGTTGAGGAAATAAATCTGAATGTTGGCGATGAGGAATTAAAGAATATCAGCAAAGAAAGGGTGCTTGCTCTGAATTTGGGAGAAATGAAGGCAATAAGGGATTATTTCAAAAAGCAGAACAGAAATCCGACCGATGTTGAGATTGAATGTATTGCACAGACATGGAGCGAACACTGCAAACATAAAATTTTTAACGCAGAAATTTTATATAAAGAGTTTGATAAAGAAAAAAATGTAAAGGTTGAATTGGTTGAATCATTATTTAAGACATTCATTTTTAAAGTAACCGGTGAAATAAGAAAGAAAAATGCAAAAAGGAATAAGTCATTAATTTCTGTATTTTCTGATAATGCAGGAATTGTTAAATTTAACGAAAATTTCAATGTCGCAATAAAGATTGAAACGCATAATGCCCCATCTGCATTAGACCCTTACGGCGGGGCATTAACAGGAATTCTTGGAGTGAATAGAGATATAATGGGTGTCGGATTGGGAGCAAAGCCAATAGCAAATACAGATGTTTTCTGCTTTGCAAATCCATTCTATGCTGAAAAATTGCCTGCAAAAATTTTGCATCCAAAGCGGATATTTGAAGGTGTTGTTAAAGGCATAGAAGATGGGGGAAACAAAAGTGGAATTCCGACTGTAAACGGAGCAATTGTGTTTGATGACAGATTTCTTGGAAAGCCACTGATTTTTTGCGGAACAACAGGAATAATGCCTTCTGTAATTAAAAATAAACAGACACATAAACAGACACATAAACAGACACATAAACGAACACATATTAAAGAAATTTGTTCTGGTGATTATGCTGTAATGGTTGGAGGAAGAGTAGGCAAGGATGGAATTCACGGGGCGAC
>Ga0210044_10009444_pt1 | contig 11876 bp, 12 predicted proteins | sample CryGey13umfilter_2_FD_183959 | JGI IMG/M metagenome (GOLD analysis project Ga0210044, IMG submission 183959) | Groundwater microbial communities from aquifer in Utah, USA - Crystal Geyser 4/9/14 3 um filter (SPAdes) (version 2) | ecosystem: Environmental > Aquatic > Deep subsurface >... | reverse complement strand
CGGAGAGAGAGCGCCAAAATGGCGCTATGCAACTATGCGATTATTATGGGAGAAATGGCGCGCCCTAGAGGATTCGAACCTCTGGCCACTTGATTCGTAGGTGGGCGAAGTACCTTGAATGATTAGAGATTTCGAATAGATACCTTATAGAACATGCTCAAAATGCACCATGATTTCCGCGACCGCCGCAACCCAGGCGCAACCGGATTTGGACTTGACGACCGGGATGGGATTGGATAGTTTTACCTATAGTTATTATATTTTACTGGTAATATTGTCCAGGTGAACCTCATGGCGAACAGGGTACAAAAATCCAGTGGGAATGCCCGCAGACTCTTTCGAGCCCACGGTGGAACGCTGCGCACTGCGGATGCCCTCCGTCTTGGCGTACACCCGCGGACTCTCTACGCCATGCGGGATTCGGGCATCCTCGAGCAGATCAGCCGGGGGCTTTATCGCCTTGCCGAACTACCTCCCCTCGGGAATCCCGATCTCGTCACGGTCGCTCTCAGGATCCGAAACGGCGTGATCTGCCTCATCTCGGCGCTGGCGTTCCATGAACTGACGACGCAGGTGCCCCATGAGGTTTACGTGGCGGTCAAGCAAGGTTCGGAACCGTCCCGTCTCGCATATCCTCCGGTCCGCCTCTTCTGGTTCTCGGGCGATGCTTTTACCGAAGGAGTACAGATCCACAAGGTGGGTGGAGTCCCCCTTCGCATCTACGGCCCGGAAAAAACCGTCGCCGACTGCTTCAAGCACCGCAACAAGATCGGGCTCGATGTCGCCATGGAAGCTCTCAAGACATATCGGCGACGAAAATCGTTCAACGTAGACAAACTCCTTCAATGTGCTCGTGTTTGCAGGGTGGAAAACATCATGCGCCCGTACCTGGAAGCCCTCCTGTAACCCGGCGACCTGTGGTGGACACGGCGGCATCCGTTCGCCAACGCCTTCTTAACATCGCTCGAGATAACAGCCGGCCGTTCAACGAGGTCCTCCAGTATTTCGCCATGGAACGATTTCTGTACCGTCTCGGCAAATCGGACCATGGCCGGAAATTCATCCTCAAGGGCGCCTTGATGCTCGTCGCGTGGGAAGCGCCGCTTGCCCGGTCCACGAAGGACATCGACCTGCTCGGGCGCATGAATAACACCATCGAGGAAGTTGTCGATGCGATCAAGGCGGCCTGCTCCCTGGAAGTGATCCCGGACGGTCTGCTCTTCGACGTAAAATCCGTGGGGGGGCAGCGGATCTCGGAGGAAGCCGACTACGAAGGTGTGCGCGTCCGCTTCCGTGGAAACCTTGGGAATGCCCGGATCACCATGCAGGTCGACGTCGGCTTCGGGGATGTCGTCGTCCCCGGACCAGCCGAGGTCGATTACCCGACCCTCCTCGACTTGCCCGCTCCCCGCCTCCTGGGTTACAGCCGGGAGAGCGCGATCGCGGAGAAATTCGAGGCGATGGTCAAGCTCGGGACCCTGAACAGCCGCATGAAGGATTTCTTCGACATCTGGCTGCTCTCCCGGCAGTTCGAATTCAATGGCCGGACCTTGTCGGACGCGATTCGGGAAACCTTCTCCCATCGGGAAACGGAAGTTTCCGTGTCGCCTGTTGCGTTGACCAAAGCATTTGCCGATGATCCCGCGAAGATTTTGCAATGGCGGGCATTCGTCAGGAAAACCCGTATCCCTGCGATCCCGGAATCTCTCGGGGATGTCGTCGCGCAGATCACACTGTTTCTTGGCCCGGTGGCGGACGCTTTATCCCGGAAAAATCCGTTTCTCGGAAATTGGCACCCACCGGGCCCCTGGGTCGACCCGGGGCAAACTGGCGGGAGGTGAGCCTTCTCGACGACCCGATATCCCGGCACCTACGCTCGCCGGCGGCTCCGGGACAATAGGGACAACCGGCGGTTGATCCTTTTCAGGTCGAACCGCTCGGGGTCGAACGAGGGCCCCCTCCACTCCACCATCTGCTGGTGGTCCGGATGGGAAGGGTCCTTCAAGGCTTCCAGATACTCCATGTACCCGGAGGGACTTCCGACATCCTCCGGCGGGCAGGACCTCTCCCCTTCCAAGCACCTGGCGGCCGTCACCTCGACGCCGGTCACGATCCGCTCGACAACGACGTCATGCTCCCAGTTGTCGCCGAAGTCGTACTGGTACTCGAACATCTCCCCCTCGTCGCGGAGAAATTCCCGCAGGCGCCTGCCCCGTTCGTTCCGCATCTCCGAGGGGTACTCGGGATCGGGAATCCCGTACTCCTTCTTTCCGAACCGGAAGAGGTGGAGGTGGTAGTTTTCCCACCCCATGACCTCCTGGATCACGCGATGGAGGCCGGGGAGGGTGATCGATCCGGGGACCAGGAAGCGCCGCCAGACCGGCGGCAGGACCTCCATCAATTCGATCCGGAGCTGGAATCCCATCGGCGCCTCAACGCTCCCCCTCACGATGCCCTCCTCTTGTTTCTATTCGGCCAACAATCCGGTTCTTATATCGTAGCCGGCGATCATTGACGCGACCTCAACCGCTTCGCCATCGTTGACAACCCGCACCTCCGGGATGAAAACGGCACCAGGGCCGAGACGTCCCGAGTCGAATCCGCATACAGTCCGTTGATATCCGGCAGCACTCCTTCGCGGCGCAACTCCTCACCCGGGCGGGTCATGGTCCCGCGCGGCCAATCGCTACCGTCTCATTGGGTGAGCGGCATGCCGACATCCAGCAGGATCCGGTCACCGCTGGCGGACCGCAGTTCGACACACGAGCCGCCGATCTGCTTCGATCCGCGATGAATGGTGAGGATCATGTGGTCTCGGCGATATAAAGTCCCCGTGCCTTCATCCCTCGAAAATCATACCTACGCCTACCCTTCCCAGGCGCTGGGTCCAAGATGTAGGGTCGGACACCGTTGGGAACAAATACGACCCAGTGCCAGCCGCTATCTTGCCTCCTGTTGATAGGGACGATCGCCACGCTCGCTATCGACCGCCAATTGCGAAACATCCTCTTCTCAGTGGCGACCCTTAACTTCCGAAGGGCACGGCGCAGTTGGAAATGGCGGGTGTGCGGTTTCCTGTCGGTTGGAAGAAACACACGTTCCAGGAAAAACTTCTTTGCTTGCAGATACGTCTTCCCCGTAACCCGGAACGTGTCAAGGACTTTGAGACACTCCCGGTCATAATTTATCCCCAGGAGTTGCTGTCCGGCGCAATGGTCTGCGGCACTTGCGGCGCCACGATCGTCAAGGTTTCCGGAAAAGGCGGTGGGTATTACGGGTGCCACAGGGCCGCCAAACACGGATGCGACAACCGGATCATCGTCAGGAAGTCCGTGGTCGAGAAGGTTATCCTCGGCGAGCTCTCAAACAGGCTCTCGAACACGGAAAGCCTCGCCTACGTGTTCCGACGAGTGGAGAAGATGGTAGCGAAGGAGTTCGCCGAATCGCCGGGGGCTGCCAAGCGAAAGGAAGATGAATACAAGAAGCAAAGACAGATGCTCGACAACCTCGTCGGATATATCGCCCAAGGTCGCCAGTCGAAGGCGGTGGAGACCGCCCTTGAGGAATGCGAGAAGAAGGTGGAGCAGCTCGGAGCCGATCTGGAATTCCTGGGAAAATGCCACACGCGGCTCTTCAAGGCTCCTCCGAAGGAGTGGGTCGAAGAGCGGGTTTCCCGGATCAAGGAGGTGTTGGAGTTGAAGACGGAACGTTCGGCCCTGCTCCTGCGAAAGCTGTTCGGGAAGATCGTGACCGAGCCGATGGAGACGGAGGATGGACTCCGCTACCTGCGGGCGAAGACGACCTTTAAATGCCTGGCGCTTCCGGAAAAAGAACCGGCGCTCAAGCTCCCCCTGGATTTAGCCGGAGGCGTGGGCGCCGGTTCGACCACTTTCAGATGGCGCGCCCTAGAGGATTCGAACCTCTGGCCACTTGATTCGTAGTCAAGTGCTCTATCCAGCTGAGCTAAGGGCGCGTCCGTGAGGAAAGTCATCATACTGCAAGGGAAATCCGGCGTCAACAGACTCCCCAGGAAACCCCTGAGGAATCCCGAAAATGGTGCTTATTTTCGCAGGGTTTGACGACCCGCTCCTGCAGGATTTCGTCGAGTACGCTGTCATGAAAGGCCATTCGGAGCTGAGGGGGGAACGGCGTGATAGGTGGGGAGTTTGCGGCGAATGACGCGCACCGCATGCAGGAAAGAGAGGCGGTCCGGATCTTCGCCCCCCTTGAGGTCGGCTTCGTGCATGAGCCCGCGTCACGCGCCGTTCGCCTTTCCCTCGACGCCGAGGACGCGGAGGAGGCGGGACAGATAGGTCGGCGACAGCCCGAGGATCTCCGCCGCCCGGGACTTGCTCCCCCCCGACTTGGCGATCGCCCGCCGGATCACCGCCCGCTTGTGCTCCCGCACGGATTCGTGGAACCGCTCCCCCTCGACGTCGGCCGGGAGGATCCCGCCGTCCGGCTCGGCCAGGCCGAGGCACAGGTCGGCGGGGGTGAGAATATCGTCTTCCGAGAGCGCCACGGCGCGCGCGACGGCGTTCTCCAGCTCGCGGATATTTCCGGGCCACGCGTACCGGTCCATCGCTTCCGCCGTCCCCGGAGAGAATGTCTTCGCGCCGGCGCCCAGCTCCCGGCACGTCCGCACAAGGAAGAACTCCGCCAGCGGCACGAGATCCTCGCGCCGATCCCGCAGGGGGGGAAGGTGGATCGGGATCCCGCTCACCCGGTAGTAGAGGTCCTCGCGGAAGCGCCCCAGCGAAGTCTCCCGCTTCAGGTCGCGGTTCGACGCGCAGATCAGGCGCACGTCGGCGGTCAGGGTCTTCACGCCCCCCACCCGCTCGAACTCCCCGTCCTCGAGGACCCGGAGCAGCTTCGCCTGCACGGGGAGCGGCACTTCGCCCACCTCGTCCAGGAAGAAGGTACCTCCGTCGGCGAGTTCGAACCGGCCGGGCTTCGATTGGACCGCCCCGGTGAACGCCCCCTTCTCGTAGCCGAACATCTCGGCCTCCCATAGCGTGGAGGGAATCGCGGCCCCGTTGATCTTGAGGAACGGCCCGTCGCGCCGATCGCTGATCCGGTGGATCGCCCGCGCCACGAGCTCCTTCCCCGTGCCCGTCTCCCCCGTGATCAGGACGGAGAAGGGGGACGAGGCCGCCTTTTCGATCACCTTGCGCACCTCGATCCAGGCGGGGGAGCCGCCGACCATCCCGAACCACTCCTCCGCCGAAGCGCTCGCCCCCTCCCGGTCGACGACCTCGGACGTCGCCACCGCGTTGCCGACGACGCGGAGCAGCTCCGCCTCGTCGAACGGCTTGGAGATGTAGTCGAAGGCGCCGGCCTTCATCGCCTCGACCGCGTCCTCGATCTTCCCGAAGGCGGTGACGAGGATCACCGGAAGCTCCGGGTGCCGCTCGCGGCAGCGGCGGAAGAGGGCGAGCCCGTCCATCTTCGGCATCCGGATATCGGTGATCAAGGCGTCGGCCCGCTGCGTATCGAGCCACTCCGCCGCCGCCGCGCCGTCGGGCGTCGCCGACACCTCGTACCCCTCCCGTGTCAGCGTCGCCTGCAAGACGCGACGCAGGTTCCGATCGTCTTCCGCCAGAAGAATCGTTCCTTTCATGCTTTCATGCCTCCGGAAGCTTCACGGTAAACCGGCTCCCCCGGCCGGAGGTCGTCTCCACCGAGACCGACCCGCCGTTCTCCTCGACGATCCGCCGGCAGATGGCCAGCCCCATCCCCACGCCGCGCTCCCGCGTAGTGAAGAAGGGGCGGAAGAGCTGGGGCCGGTCCTCCTCGGGAATCCCCGCGCCGGTGTCCTCGACCGCGATCCGCGCCTCCCCGCCCTCGGAGGAGACGCGGACGGTGAGATCCCCCCCCCCCGGCATCGCCTCGACCGCGTTCGTCAGGAGATTGTAGACCACCCGCTCGATCTCGGCGGGATCCGCGTTGACCCGGGGAACCGGCTCCTGGATCAGGACGTGCCGGCCCACCGTCGCCATCCGGTCCCCGCGCTCCCGGAAGAGGAGTGCGATCATCTTCTCCACCGGCTCCTTCAGGGAGATCGTCTGCGGCCTGCGCTGCGTCGGGCGGGCATACTCGAGGAACTCCGTGACCACGCCGTTCAGCCGGTCCGCCTCCTCGACGATGATGTCGAGGAACTCCCGGTCCTTCGCCCGCGCCTCGCGGGTGAGGAATTGCGCCGCCCCCTTGATCACCCCCGCCGGCGTGCGGACCTCGTGGGCCAGCCCCGCCGCCAGCTCCCCGACCGTCGCGAAGTGCTCCCGACGCTGGATCCGCTGCTGCTGCCGGATATTCTCCACCGCCAGCGCGATCCCATCGAGGAAGGGGATGAGCAGGTCCATTTCCCGGAACGACGGCCGCTTCCCTCTCCAGTGAAAAAGGACGACGGCGGCGAGGGCCCCCCGCAGGAAGAGGGGGATCGAGGCGTCGAACGAGTCGTCCCAGATCGCCACGTCCGCGGCCTTCGACCCGCCGTGCTCCATGATCCGCAACGCGGGATACCGTTTCGTGAAGCGGGAGAATGCGCGCATGTACTCGTCGGGACGCACGGGAAGCGTGCCGATCCCCTCGTCGGTTCCCCCCTCGGGCCGGATCCACAGCAACGCGCGCTCGACGAAGGGGATCTGCGCCAGGGCATCTTCCACGGTTCGGCCGATCTCCGAAAGGGACGTCGATTCAGGCAGCTTCCGCGCGAAGCCGGACAACACCGACTGGACCCGGCGCGACTGCCGGACGAGCAGGTCCGCGGAGATGCCGCCGAGTTTGCGCATCAGGAACGGATAGAACGAGAGCAGGAAGAACGAGATGAGGAAAACCCCCGCGAGGGGAAACCAGAACTTCCGGCCGGAGAGGATCTCCATCGCTCCGAAGACCACGGCGAAGGCGAAGATCTGAATGACGAGCACGACCGCGCGTCCGACGATGTCGGGAAGCTCGAAGAAGTGGAGGTGCAGGATCCCCGTCGCCATGAAGTAGAAGAAGACGAGCACCGCGAACGCCGCCAGCGGAGGGAAGTCGACTCCCGTGCCGGGAAGGAAGTTGAGCGGCGCCACCAGGCTGGCGATTCCGCCCCCCACGACGAGGAACTGGTACTTCTTCCGCTCCACGGAAGAAGGGGAATCACGGAACCCGTGGCGGACGATGACGTACAGCCCCGCACCGAGGTACGGGTAGACGAACAGGAGCGCGGCGACGTTCCACCAGGGAGAGTCGAGGGCCGGAGCGTAAAAAATCGTCGCCGCGAACGCGACACTCGCCCAGACGCCCGCGACGAAGGCCGCCGGAAGCCAGCGAGGACGCGTCCGCACCGCGGCGCCGCAGTAGCGAAGGACGAAGGGGGGGATGAACATCACCCCGGCCAGGCTCACCTTGTGCCAGAAGGCCGACGGGAGCGTCTTCCACAGGTACTCGGGGAAGCACCACAGGAAGATGAGGAGGGAGAGGTCGGAGAACGCCCTCGCCTCCGCGTCCCCCCGCGCGAAGACGCGCAGGTACACCGCAATGGCGAACGCCACCACCGCCGCGACCAGGCTCCCCTGCGCGTAATAATCCACGTTGCCCCCGCCGAACGCCGGAATGGAAACGGGCAGGCCCGCATTTCTCACCAGGGTTCGTCGCGAGGCGGTGGAGACCGGCATGGATACAATGCGCGGAATCTCCCGCAATAGCCCGTCGCTGCTCGTGCTTCCCGCGGACCGCTCCCGCGAGCCGCCGAAAGCCTATCAGGTGAGTCGGGCCTCGGCCGCCTTCCAGTTCACGTTCCGGAAAAACGCCGCGATGTAGTCGCCCTTCTTCAGCCCGTAGTCGACCATGAAGGCGTGTTCGAACACGTCCATGACGAAGATCGGGGCCGCCCCGGTCGGGTTCCCCACGTCGTGCTCGTTGACCCACTGGTTGAAGAGGCGGCCACCCTCCTTGTCCTGGTAGAGGACGACCCAGCCGATCCCGCGCAGCGCACCCGTGGCGCGGAAATCCGCCTCCCACTTCTCCACACTGCCGAACTCCGCGGCGACCGCCTTCCCAAGCTTCGAAGCCGGATCGAGAGCGCCCTTGCCGCCCAGGTTTCCGAAATAGAGCTCGTGCAGGCGCATCCCGTTCCATTCCCAACCGAAGCGACGCTTCAGCTCGGCGTACTCCGGGGTGGCCGTTTTCCCCTCCGCGAGCATCCCCCCGAGAAGGTCCGACAGCTTGTTCGTGTTCGTCACGTATCCCTGGTAAAGCGTGAAGTGGTTCTTGAGCAGCGTCTCGCTGAAACCGTCCATCCCGACCAGCTTCACGAAATCCTTCGCAACGTAAGGCATCACGTACCTCCTTTCGCGATTTCTTCGCTACAGGGTATCATACTGCGGGACCGGGACACGGGGCGGGGAGGATTATTGCCGTGAATGGAAAGAGCCCGCACGGCGTTACGGCCGACGGGCCCTCTCCCACATCGTTCCGCCGCGGTTGCGGCCGCGATCTCCGCGTTACTTCCCCGCCGCCTTCTTCTTCCGGCCTTCCGCCAGTTTCAACGCCAGCCCCTTCTCTTGGGCGATCTTCCTCTTCGCCTCGGAATATTTCCGGGCGACGAGGGGGGTCTTCGACGGGACGCCGAACGTCTTCCTGTACTCCTTCGGCGTCATCTGGTGGCTGACGGCGATGTGCTTCTTCAGCGTGGTGAATCCCTTGCCGCAAACAAGACAAACGACCTTGTCGGCGCCAAACGCCTTGTTCACCGGAACGGCCGGTTTTAACTCCCCGGAAACTCCAGCCCCTTCCTCGCCCTCGGATCCGGCAAGGTTCATCAATTTCTGGAACACCGACTGCAACTCCTCGAGAAGTTCTTCCTTTCCCATCTCGTTTACCGAAGCGTGCGCGGACACAATATCCGTCGTGAGCTCCAACAGCGCCTTCTTGTCCATGATTCCCTCCAAGGATTTCTTTTATAGCCCCGTCAGTTTCCACGTATTATCCTTCGATGTCAATACTACATCGTGGTATTTCCTGAAAGATAAAATCCACGCTCCAGAAGAAAAGCGGGGCCATGCCCTATATAATGACGCAATTCCTGAAGGAAAGGACCGCCCCGTCACGGATCGCGCCCCGATAAACCCGGCGCCCGACGCCCGCGGAACGATCCCGAAGCCCATCCTCGTCGCGTGCGGGCTGACGCTCGTCCTGTATCTCGGGGCCTACATGCGCCTCCCGCTGGTCCCGTTGTTCGCGCGGGGACTGGGAGCCTCGACCGTCGACGTCGGAATGATCAACGCCGGCTTCATGCTGGCCGCCGCCGCCCTCGCCCTCCCGCTGGGCCTCATGTCCGACCGTCTCGGGCGCAAGCGACTCATCCTTGCAGGGATGGGGATCTCCTGCCTGACCTCCCTTTTCCTGCTCGTGGCCCGGACTCCTCTGCACGTCGGGCTGATCTACCTTTTCTCCGGGGTGGGACTTGCCTGCTTCTCCCCCGCGATGATGTCGTACGTGGGGGATTCCAGCCCGCCGAACTTCCTCGGACGCGCGTACGGGTGGTACACCTCCGCCCTGTACCTCGGGATGGCGCTGGGGCCGGGATTCGGCGGAGCCGTCGCGACGAAAGGATTCGAGACCGCCTTCGCGGTCTCCGCCGCGATCATCGGCGCGGGGGTGATCGGGGCCGGCTTCCGTGTCGGGAACCCCGCCCCGCCGGCCCCGCGGCCCTCCGCGGGCAGGCATCTCCGCTCGGACGCAGTGCTCCATTCCATAAAAACGGCCTGCACCGAGAGGGCTGATGCGCCGCACCGGCAAGGCGTCGCGACCGAGGCGTACTGTGAAAGTACGGTGAGGGAGCGCAACGAAGCCGGGGCGGATGCAGCAGCACTCGAATGCGGTCGTTTTTATGGAATGGAGCACTTAGGCGAGATCCTCCGCAACCGCGCCGTGCTCGGGTGCTGGGTCGCCACCTTCTTCTCGACGTACGCGTGGGGGTCGCTGTTCGCCTTCTTCCCCCTGTACGCCAGGGACCTCGGGATCTCGGTCGCCCAAACCGGACTCATCTTCACGACCCAGGCGGGCGTCAACGCCCTCTGCCGGATCCCGATCGGCCACCTCCAGGACCGGACGGGGAACCGGCGCTCCTTCATCCTCTGGGGGAACGCCCTGTTCGGACTCTGCATCGCCCTCACCGGAACGGCGCGGGGGCCGCTGCCGCTCTACCTTCTCTTCGCCGGCGTCGGCGCCATGATGGCGGCGACGTTCACGGCGGTCGGCGCCGTCCTGTCGGAATCGGTGGCCACGCGCGTCCGTGGATTGGCGATGGGGGGGTACAACACGTGCATCTACGGCGGGTTCATGACCTCCGCGGTAACGCTCGGGTTCGTGATCCAGCGGATGGGGTACACGGCGGGGTTCGCGGTCGCCGGACTGTCGTGCGCCGTCGCGACGGCCGGAGTGGCCGTCCTGCTCAAGCGGGGGCGGTAACCGGGGGGTACACGCTCTCGGCCTCGGCGACGAGGCGGTCGATCAACTCCTTCACGCTCGGGATGTCCTTGATCTTCCAGACGTTCTCCCCCGTAAAGACCAGCCCTTCCTCCGTGTCCCCGTCACGGGACATGTCAAGGCGGTCGATGATGCAGAAACTGTGGCTGCAGCACTTCAGGCACCCACGCTTGCATTCTCCGTCGTAGACGTCCCCTCCGCCGAACAAGCGCTCAAGGAACGGGTTGCGGATCGCGCGTCCGGGCAGCCCCACCGGGGACTTGATCAGGACCACGTCCTCCTTGCGGGCGTTCAGGTACGTCTGCTTGAAGCGGTCGGACACGTCGCACTCCTTCGTGAGGACGAAGCGCGTGGCCATCTGCACCGCGTCGGCGCCGAACTTCCCCAACATCTCCGCGATCTCGAAGCCGTTGGTAATCCCGCCCGCGGCGATCAGGGGGACTTTCTTCACCACCTTGCGGACCTCGGGAAACAACTCCCGCAGCGGCCGGTCGGTGCCCAGGTGCCCGCCCGCCTCCTTCGCCTCCACGACGATCGCGTCCGCGCCGCTTCGCTCCGCGAGTCTGCCGAACTCCGGGGAGGAGATGATAGAGACGATGGGAACATTGTGATCCTTCCCCACCTTGAAGACGTCGCGGGAGAACCCGGCGCCGGTGACGATCATGTCCACCCCCGCCTCGATCGACGCCTTGACTATGTCCATGAACTGCTTGACCGCGAACATGATGTTGACGGCCACGATGCCGCTCGTCATCCGCTTCGCCTTGCGGATGTCCTCCTTCAGTTCGTCGATCGGGATGCCGGAGCCTCCGATCGTGCCGATCCCGCCGCAGTCGGCCACGGCCGCCGCAAGCGACGACGTGGAAACGCGGACCGACATCCCCCCCTGGATAATCGGTATCCTTGCCTTGAACCGGCCGATGGTAAGTTCCGGAAGTTTCACGATCCCCCCCAACCTGATTATGTAAACTTCAATTGTAACCGAAAACATTGTTTGGGGCTTTTGAAAATACGATATGGCTCATATTCACACGGAGCAGGGGACGGCCCGCCCCGGCAGGAGAGCCGTCCGGAACGGACGGCCGGGGAGCGCCTCGCGGCGACTGTCGGCCGCGATCCGGGAAAGCGGCAGAACCTCGTAGCCGCAGTCGAACGCTCCGCGCAGGATCTCCGTGAAGGCGTCCCGCCAGATCCCCCCTTCCGCCTCGGCGTGCACCGGAAGAACGTGGACCTCCCCGGCGTCGAGCGCGGAGAGGATCCGGGGAACCCCGTTCCTGCCCCCGACCTCCTCGAGGCACGGCAGGTCGGAGGGGACCTCGACGAGGCCAGTTCCCTCGAGGACGAACGGAGCCGTGGCCCGCGTGCAGCTCAGGTATTCGAGCGGAAACTCCCGCAGCACGGCC
>Ga0210044_10009441_pt1 | contig 11877 bp, 5 predicted proteins | sample CryGey13umfilter_2_FD_183959 | JGI IMG/M metagenome (GOLD analysis project Ga0210044, IMG submission 183959) | Groundwater microbial communities from aquifer in Utah, USA - Crystal Geyser 4/9/14 3 um filter (SPAdes) (version 2) | ecosystem: Environmental > Aquatic > Deep subsurface > Groundwater... | reverse complement strand
TAAAATCAATGGTTTGTCATAAAAATCTTTTCCTGCATGTAATTCGTTTAATATTCCGAGATCTGCTGGATGAATTAATTTAAACCCCAAGTTCGGATCTGCATAATGTTCTTCAGGTGTATATCCGACAATCCGTGTAGAAGACGGACTGACATAAGTAAAACCGCGAACGGGAAAGAAGTCATACCTGTAAATCAAATCGTTTGCATTTTCAGAAAGGTTGCGAAACTTTTCTTCGCTTTCTTTCAAAGACGACTCAGCTTTTTTCTTTTCATCCAAAGTAATTTCAAGTTCTGCCAAATTCAGATTTATATTTTCGAAAAGGATTGAATTTTCTAAAGTAATTGCTGCAAAACTCGAGAGTGTACGGCAGAGACTAATCTCATCATCGCTGTATTGATAAGTTCTTCCTATTGTTCCAAGAATCAAAATCCCAAGCACTCTTTTTTCAACAATCAAAGGAAGATAAATCAAAGACTGCAGATTCCTGGCTTTTATTATTACATCTTCTTTTGGCGAAAACTGAGTTTGGCTCACGTCTTCAAATATAAGAATATTTTTTGTGCTAACTGCTTTTAGTATTTGCGGGTGTTCATGTAATAACGCCAATTTGAATTCATCAAGAAAATCAGCGGGCAGCTCTGGATAAGTAGCTTCAAGTATCAATGTGTTTTCCCTGAGCATGTAAATTGATCCTGAATCCAGTTTGAGCAAATCAACAGCATTATCAACAATATTTTGAAGCACTTGCTTCTTATCGAGAGTTTCAACAAGATTCAAACTAATTTTTAATAATGAAGCTAAACCTTCAGATTTTTTTTTGATTGCGTTCTGATATTTTCTTTGTTCTGTTATATTGTGAAGAACACAGTGCGTCTGGCGGAATTTTCCATCCACAGAAAACCCAATTCGCCCATCAACACTGACAGTAACAATTTCATTGCTTTTTGTTTTCAGGTTAAATTCTGCACAGCAAACTTCACCGGTTTCCAAAAACTTTGGAAATTTTTCCATCAACAGCGGAATATCTTTTTCCACAATAAATTCAGCAATATTATGACCAAGAACTTCATCTCTTTGAAAGCCAAGCATTCCCATCCATGCATTATTTACTTCGATTATATTTGCATTTTGATCAAGTGACTGATAAGCTATCGGAGCATTTTCATACAATAATCTAAATCTTTTTTCACTTTCAACAAGCAACTTTTTTGCCTGCCTTTCTTTAATCTGATCGCGAAAAACAAGAACCACTCCGACTATTTCATCATTCTCATTGCTGATTGGTGCACCTGAATCAGCAATTGGAATTTCAACTCCGTGTTTATTGATTAAAACCGTGTGATTTGCAAGACTGATAACCTTTTTTTGTTGTAAAACTTTTTCGACAGGGTTTTCCACTTTTAATCTGGTTTCTTCGTTGATAATATTAAAAATATCAGAAAGGTATTTCCCCTGAACTTCAGCTTCTTTATAACCTGTCAAAGATTCAGCAACGGAATTCATGTTTTTAACAAAGCCTTTTTTATCTGTTGTGATTACAGCGTCGCCAATACTATAAAGTGTTGTCCGGTATAAAGACTCATTTTCAGCAAGTTTAGAAAGCAGATTCGATTTTAATTCCTGATCAAGTAATATTTTACCTATTATCAGCGAGATTATTGGATAAATCCCTATAACTGTGAATGAAATAATTTTATATGCTTCCATAATAGATTTGGAAGGAAGAGCTAAAACAAAAACCAACATTACTGCATGAACAATCAAACCGAAAACATATAATTCCAGTTTTGAAATTTTTTCTATTCGATTTTTTTTCCTTCGAAGATTGAAATAAACACCAATCAGATATGAAGATGAGATAACCAGTATTCCCATTAACCAACCTCCGCCGCCGAGATAAAGACGATAAGTTCCCGCAATAACTGCAGATATCAATCCGGCAAGTGGTCCAAAAAACAATGCACACAAACTCAGAACAATAGATCGCCCGTCGAAGATTATTCCCTCAGTCAAAACAAACGGATATGCCATTCCAATAATGGAAACAATACCAAAGAGAACTCCCTGTATAATCTGTCCCTGTTTTTTATCTCTTGAAAAACGAAAATCAACAAATCCTGAAAGAATACTGACAGCTACCAAAACAGATAAATTGTAAATCAACTCAACAATAATCATCCAAACTCCTAAAATTAAAGGAATGATACTTCGTGAATTTTAGTAAAATGTTCACTTAAAAAATAAATAAGTTTCAAGGAAGAAAAAACACTCTTTTTAATATTTATTGTCGAATAATATTCTGTTTGTTTTAACCAAGAAACTTTTCGGTCAAAAATTTTTATGTTCAGATTAAACCAAATTCAGTTTAGATTTGACTAATAATTGCAAAATTTTATTCACTAACCAAAAAAATCATGAAACAATTTATTACTGTTCTGTTCATATTCGTTTTTGTAATTTCATTATCCGCACAAAACTATTCTATCCGGGGCAGAATAACGGCAAAAGAAAGCCGAGAATCACTTGCCGGTGCGAATGTACTTATTTATCATCTTCCCGATTCTACAATGAAAGGAACGACATCCGATAATGACGGCAGATTTTTGATTGAAAATATTAAATCAGGAAATTATGCGCTGATTGTCAGATTCATCGGTTACAAAACACACAAAGAAAATTTTGAAATACAGAACCGTTCGCTGACTTTGGGAAATATTCAAATGGACCTCGGCGAGGTTGAAACGAAAGAGGTGCGGGTTGTTGAGCAGGCAATTCCTGTTGTTCAAAAGCAAGATACAACTGAATTCAGTGCCCAGGCATTCAAAACAAATAAAGATGCTGATGCGGAAAATTTAGTAACCAAAATGCCCGGAATTTCAATGCAGGATGGAAAGGTTCAGGCACATGGCGAAGAGGTAAAAAAAGTTTTGGTGGACGGAAAGCAGTTTTTCGGTGATGACCCGAGTGCTGTTCTGAAAAACATTCCTGCCGAAATTGTTGACAGAATACAGGTTTATGACCAGCAGAGCGAGCAATCTCAGTTCACCGGATTTGATGACGGAAACACCAGCAAAACAATAAACGTTGTAACCCGATTCAGAAACATTAAAGGGACTTTCGGAAAACTTTATGCCGGTTATGGTGATCAGGAAAAATATAAAAGTGTCGGAAACGTTAATTTTTTTGACGGCGACAGAAGACTGACATTACTCGGACAGATCAACAATGTGAACGAACAGAATTTTTCAATCGAAGATTTGGTTGGCTCTATGCCGGGCGGCGGCAGAGCAAATATTATGAGATTTGCAGGTGCTTCCGGCGGCGGATTTAGAGGGCGTGCAGGAGGAATTTCAGATTTTTTAGTGAGTGCAAAAAATGGTTTGACTGATACCAAAGCTTTTGGGATTAATTATTCAAACAAATGGGGAAAAGAACTGGAATTAAGCGGAAGTTATTTCTTAAATCTGACCAATAATAATGCAATTTCCGATTTATCACGACAGTATTTCCTTTCTGAAAATCAAACTCAAGATTATAAAGAAAATTCACTTGCAGGAAGCGATAATTTAAACCACAGGTTCAACATGCGTCTGGAATATGATATTGACACACTTAATTCAATTTTGTTTCGTCCAAGAATTACTGTGCAGCAAAATCAAGGAAAAAGCTCTGTGTTTGGAAATACCACAAAAAACGGAAGCGATATTAATTCTCAAAGCAGTTTTTTCAATTCGGATTTAGATGCTATCAATTCTTCAGCTGAATTATTATTGCGTCATAAATTTGAAACTAAAAGACGGACAATCTCTTTAAGTGTGAATCCTTCCTACACTAAAAACAGTGGGAATAATAAACTCTATTCGTTAAATGAATATTATCTTCCTCTTTCAGGAATTGATCAGGAAATAATTGATCAGGAATCAAACCTTGATAAAAATGGTTTCGGGATTTCTTCAAATCTTGTTTATACAGAGCCATTCATGGATAACAGCATGCTTCAGTTTACTGGAAATATCTCGACAACAACTGACCAATCAGAGCAGAAAACTTTTGCTCCGAATCCCAACAAAACTGATTATAATATTTTGGCTGATTCTTTAAGCAATGTTTACAAGAAGAATTATTTCACAAGAAGTATTGGAGGCGGATACAGATATCAAAAAGATGCTCTTTCATTTAATATGAATATAAATTATAACATTGCAACACTAAGGAACAATCAGACATTTCCATTTGAAGATGAAGTGAAAAAGTCATTTTATACTTTCCTGCCGTCATTTCAGATGAGATATAATATCAGCCGCGATAAAAATTTCAGATTATTTTTCAGAACAAGCAATAATTCTCCATCTGTTGAGCAGCTTCAGAATGTATTGGATAATTCGAACCCACAGCAATTAAGTCTTGGCAATCCAAACCTGAAGCAGGATTACCGAACGAACTTAAATTTTAGGTACATGAGTGCAGACGTTCCAAACATGACTTCATTTTTTATCATGTTCAGCGGCACAATGACAAATAATTATATCGGTTATAAAAGTTTGTTCGCCTCAAAAGACACATTGATTGACGGATACACAATAAATCGTGGTGTTCAATTAAGGCGGCCTGCAAATCTTGACGGTTATCTGAATGTATTTTCTTTTATGACTTATGGTTTGCCCGTTGCATTTCTTTATTCAAATCTCAACCTGAATACTGGAGTAAGTTTTTCCAAAACGCCAAGCATTGTAAATAACATAAAGAACTTTGCAAATTCATACCGATATTCATTGGGTTTTACGCTTAGTTCAAATTTCAGTACTGATATAGATATTTCGCTTTCAAGCATGTCAACTTACAATGTTATAAATAATACAATCCAAAAATCTTCTGACAACAACTACTTTAATCAGAATACACAATTAAAAATCTATCTACTCTTCTGGGAAGGCTTAGTTCTTCAATCCAATTTAAGTCATATTTTTAACAGCGGACTTTCTGCATCGTACGACAATAATTATTTATTATGGAATTTGAGTGTCGGTTATAAAATTTTAAGCAAAGGACAGGGAGAAATCAGATTGAGTGCAATTGATTTGCTTAATCAAAACACGAATGTTCAGCGAAACACATCTGATTATTATGTTGAAGATACAAGGTCAAATGTTTTGGGAAGATATTTTCTGCTCTCTTTTATTTACAACATAAGAGCATTTTAATAAAGAAGAGGTTATCCAAAAGCAACAACATGTCAGTCTGAGCTTGTCGAAGACTGACATATTGTATTTTCCTAGTCAACCTCTTCTTTTAGAAAATCATTTAGAATCAATTTCTTTTAATAACTGCATAACCGCAGTTTTGAGTTGCGCATCATCTTTATCCGATTTATCAATGTTATTTTCAACTATAATATCAGGAATAGCTGGTCCGAGTTCCTGATTTTTATCTGTAGCTTTTGTAAACCAGCCTCGCATTGGAGTTCTGACACGCGAACCGTCAATTAATGTTTTTCCGCCTGTTGAAATTACGGAACCATTTGTTGGTTTCCCTACAAGTGTTCCGATATTCAATTGTTTATAAGCATGTGAAAATATTTCTGCATTCGAATAACTGTCCTCATTGCAAATTGCAATCGAAGGTTTTAACCATGCTGAGTAAACAAGTCTCTCTCCGGTTGGATAATAATCACGGAAATTTAATTTTTCCTTTTCGAGATTATTTGCTGCACCGCGTGGAATTGTATATGCGTGCTGCTTATAATTTAATATTGTCATCAAATAATCCGTCGTCGAACCACCGCCATTAAACCGAACGTCAATAACCAATCCTTCTTTTCCGTTTCCTGCAGCAGCTAATTCCCTTTCAAAAAGTTCAAAACTGTTCATGCTCATCCCCTGAATATGAATATATCCAAGCCTGCCTTTTGAATATTCATCAGTAAGTTTTTTCCTCTCTTCAACCCATTCATTATATAAATCCTGTCTGATGTTTTCTGTTGTCCTGATTACAACTTCTCTTTCATTTCCGTTTTTTGATTTCACATTAAGAATGACATTTTCATTCTCACGGTTTTTCAGCAATGAATAAAAATTAACATCCTTTGTAATTTTAATTCCATCAACAGAAGTAATGACATCACCTGCTGACAATTTGCTTAAATCTCTATCGGCAGGAGTATTCGGAATCACCCGCTCAACTTTCATCCCTTTTTCCAAAGGTGAAAGTTCGACACCCAAATTTCCGGTAATTTCTTTTTGAAGTTCAGTTTTATCTTCACCAAACATCCCCATATGACTTGAATTTAATTCACCAAGCATATAATTAAATATCTCTCTAAAATCAGTTGAAGTTGAAGCTGCCAGGCATAATGGTTTATATTTATCATGCAATTTTTTCCAGTTGTGTCCGTGAAAATCTGGGTCATAAAATTTGTTGTTCAATTCCCTCCAAGCTTCTTCAAATATCTGATTTTTTTCTGTGTTGAAATCAATTTGCATTTTAGCTGAATAAGGAAGTGCTTCGGATTTATCGGATTTTATTTCCTGCCGGTTAAGCATTCCGTCATTCTTAAAGAAATATAAATATTTCCTGTCTTTATCCATTGATAATAATTTTGGGTTTGAGCCACCCTTTGTAATTTCTTTAAGTTCCTTTCCATCCCACTTTATACTGAAAATATCGTTCCCTTTTGAATTCGTATTTGCACCAATAAAATAAACATAATCGCCGTCTTTTGAGATTTGAATGTTTGATTCATTTGTTGGGAAACTCGTAACCTGAATAAGTCTTTTATAAATATTTTCAAAATCAATTTTTATATTTTTTACAGTAGTGCTGTCCTTTTTAGAATCTTTCTTTGCTGATTTTTCTTCTTTTGGTTTTTCAACATCTTCCCAGTCCTGCTTGGTTTTTTCCCAATCAGATTTACTAAGCCAGGCAAACCAGATATCATTAAATCTCGATAACCCTCCTCCGACACCATTTCTGTTGTCTCTCGAAGAAAGGAAAAACAGTTTTGAACCATCGGGACTCCAAACCGGATTTGAATCACCCCGAGGATGCATACTCACATTTACAGGCTTGAAAAAATTGTCAACAGGATGAATATAAATCTCTTCATTGAAATACAAATCTTCCAAAGAATACGCCAGATACTTGTTATCAGGACTCCAGCAAATTCCATTTGGAGTTGCCCAGCCATCAAGCAATACTTTTTCGTTTGAAATTTTCCCTTCTTTAGAAATATCCGCGACAATTAATTTCCCGTTTCCTCTGACAAATGAAATCTTTTTCATGTCATTTGAAATTTGCACAGAGTTCTCGTCTTCTTTTGTTGCGGTTATTTTAACTATTTCACGTTTGAGTGTTTTGAATAAATTGCCTTGTGCTTTATCAGAGGATTTGCACAAGTATAAATCATAATTATTTTCTTCCCGGTCAGAAGCGAAAATCAACGTGCTGTCATTCAGCCAAACTGGCTCAGTTTCACGGTATGAACTGTTCGAAATATTTACACTTCTGCTTTTTTCCTTGTCAATTTCTTTGATAAAAATTTCACCATAAACAGAAAATGCAACTAATTTCCCATTTGGGGAAAGAGAATATTCTTTGGCATCTTTTGAAAAAACTTTTGTTTCTTCCGGATAAGTTTTAAAGTCAAGCGGCAATGAAATATCAATCTTTTCAGGCTTGGCATCATTCTTCATAATATAAATATTCAATCCTTGTTCTATCACTATAACTTTTCCATCAGAGCTCACATTAAATGATCTGACTGCAAAGTCCTTGAAGAATGTAATTTGTTCCGGGGAATTGATTTTCTCTCCGGAGTCATTTAACTTGATTTTAAAAATATTGTATTTCCCTTTTTCTGCACTCAGATAGAGGAGCGTTTTTGAATCAATCCACTGCGGCAGATATTCATTGTTATTGGTATCAGCAATCTTTATAAGTTTTTTAGTCGAAAAGTTATAAAGCCAGATGTCCTTGTTTGCCGTACCATCATAGGCTTCTCTAAAAACAGTATTTGAACCGCGAGTAAATGCAAGAAATTTACCATCTGGCGATAAAATCGGATTTAACCCAAGAGCTGAAATTTTTTTCGATTCTGTTCCACCACTTGCAGAAACTGAAAATATTTCCGGCAACCTTTCTATTTGCTGATTTTCTCTGTTTGTAGTAAAAAGAATTTCATTATCCGCAGTCACCGAAGAAATATTATCCTGTGCAGAATTGTACGTCAATCTAACAGGCTCTTCCCCATTCAAGCTTAATGTAAAAATATCATTATTGCCATAACGATTTGATGAGAAATAAATTTTTGCACCGTCTGGAGAAAACTTAGGATTGGATTCGATAGCATTATGTACGCTAATACGTTTAGCTTCGCCACCCTGGGCAGAAACAATCCAGATATCGCCTTGATAAGTAAATGCAATTTTGCTTCCGTCATTATTGAGTGAAGGCTCTTTAATCAATCTTTGTCCAATTAATGGTGAACAAATAATTAGCAACATGATTAGATTTTTTTTCATTGAATTTTTCCTTTGCGATTTTTTATTAAATAATTATCAATAGCATTTTTCTACTAATACTAAACTAACTATCTTTGCACAAATTTTTAAAATTATCATAAGAGAAAAATGGACCAATCAAATTCAAAAATGACATGGAAATTTCCTAAAGAGTTCTGGCTTGCTAACGTAATGGAATTATTTGAGCGGGCTGCTTATTATGGTTTCTTTATTGTACTGACTTTATATCTCACAAATATTGTTGGATTTACAGATACAGAAACCGGAGTAGTTGCAGGTGTGTTTTTTGCACTGCTTTATCTTTTACCACCTTTTGTTGGTGCAATCAGCGACAGAATTGGATTCAAAAACGGATTGATTCTTGCTTTTTCTTTACTGACTATCGGCTATTCTCTTTTAGGAATTTATCATGCAAAAATTCCTGTTATTTTTTTTCTGATAATAGTTTTAGTAGGAGCTTCTTTTATAAAACCATTAATTACCGGCACTGTAGCAAAACTCACGGACGAAGAAAACAAAGCACGGGCATTCTCTCTGTTTTATTGGATTGTAAATATTGGTTCATTTACCGGCAAGACAGTTGTTCCAAGTATCCGCCAGGGTATCGGACTTGAATATGTAAATTTTTTCTCTGCCGGAATGTCTTTTCTTGCTTTGCTATTTGCAATATTCTTTTTCAAACCGATTGCCGGCATACAAAATCAAAAAAGTTTATCTGATGTTCTGATTTCTCTAAAAAAAATATTCTCGACTCCGCGGTTAATAATTCTCACATTAATTGTTTCCGGATTTTGGATTATTCAGCATCAACTATATGCAACAATGCCTAAATATGTCATCAGACTTCAAGGCGAATCTGCAAAACCCGAATGGCTTGCAAATGTAAATCCATTGGTTGTTGTTTTGTTTGTCGTCTTAATCACTCAACTGTTTAAAAAATATAGAGCGATCACTGCAATGCTTATAGGCATGATGATAATGCCATTTTCAGCTCTTGCAATGGCGATGAGTAATTCACTTGAGTCGGTATTTGGCAGAAGTGTGGATATTCTTGGATTAATAAACGTTGCACCACTTACACTCATGATGATTATCGGAATTGGCATTCAGGGATTAGCCGAGTGCTTTATCAGTCCAAGATTTTTAGAATATTTTGCACTTCAAGCACCCAAAGGTGAAGAAGGAGTTTACATGGGATTTAGCCATCTTCACTCTTTCTTTTCAGCACTTACGGGTTTTATAATGTCGGGATTTTTACTCGATAAATATTGTCCGGATCCGCAGACTTTACCTGCGGGAATCTCAACCGCACAAAAATTAACTTATTACCAACATGCACATTACATTTGGTACTATTTCACTGCGATCGCATTAGTTGCTGCCGTCTCATTATTAGTTTATTATTTTACAACAAACTATCTCGATAAAAGAAAAAACTAAATTTTTCTTTTAAGATATTTCTCAAGTTCTTCAGCAGCAATCTGACCTGAAATAATTGCAGGCGGAACTCCCGGACCGGGAACGGTAAGTTGTCCTGCATTAAAAAGATTTTTGATTTTTTTTGATCTTAATTTTGGTTTGAAGAATGCTGTTTGAAGCAATTTATTTGATAAACCATAAGCATTGCCTTTAAATGAATTGTAATCATTTATAAAATCATTAACACAGTAAGACCTTTTGACTACAATGTTATCTCTGAATTTTTCACCGGTTAATTCTTCTAGTTTTGTTATAATCATTTCAAAATATTTATCGCGAATTTCCGGTGTGTCCTTCAGTCCCGAAGCAATCGGCATAAGTATTACTAAATTTTCCGAGTTTAATAGTGCTGTTCCCGAATCTGTTTTGGATGATGCTGAGGTATAAAATAGTGGTTTGGAGGGCCAAATAGGTTCATCGTAAATTTCTGCAGCATGAATATCATAATCTTCGTGAAAAAACAAAGTGTGATGAATCAGACTGTTTAATTTTTTGTTAATGCCCAGATAAAACAAAAGACTTGATGGAGACATCTCCCTGCTCTCCCAAGACTTTCTGGAATATGAGCTATGTTCTTCATCCAAAAGAGATTGATCAGTATGTTCATAATCTGATGAAGCAATTACTGCATCGGCATAAAACTCGCCTTCATTTGTTAAAACTGATTTTGCAAGCGAGTTTTTAATATTAATTTTTTTAACACTGCTGTTGAAATAAAATTTAACACCTGATTCTTTAGCTATCTTGTAGAAAGCCTCAACAACTGAATACATCCCTCCAGTAGGATATCAAGGGCCAAGTTCAAAATCTGCATAATTCATTAAGCTGTACATCGCCGGAGTATTTGCAGGAGAGGCACCCAAAAATAACACAGGGAATTCCAATATTTTTTTATCCGCTCATTTGAAAAATTTTTGGCAACGTGATTACGCAATGATGAGAATAATTGCATTCTAAATAACTGGCTTATCATATTAAAATCTATAAACTCATTTATGCTATAAGAAGGGCGAAGTACATAATCATTCATCGCAACATCGTATTTATATTTTGCCTGACTCAAAAAAAGTTTTAACTTTTCAGATGAACCAGCTTCAAGAGAATCAAAAAGAGTATACATTTCATTAATATTTGCCGGAAGGTCAATAAAATCATTTTTACCAAAATAAACTCTGTATGAAGGATCTAATCTCGTTAATTTATAATAGTCATCAATCTTACGGTCAAACTTGTGGAAAAAATTTTCAAACACATCCGGCATCCAATACCAGCTTGGACCCAAATCAAAACTAAAACCATCTTTTTCCCATTTACTCGCTCTGCCACCGGGAATTGAATTTTTCTCAAAAACAGTTACATCATAACCATCATTAGCTAATTTTATGGCAGAAGACAATCCCGAAAAGCCCGCACCAATTATTGTTATTTTTTTCACATTATTTTTTTATTTATCAATAAAGATTAAAAACAAATAGTTGCAAGTCTCTGTTGATTTTTAATTTATTAACTATTAATTCACAAATAGCACAACATCGTGCACAGTTTTTAGTTATACTAAGAAAGCAGAAGATCGTGCACAAACATCCCCATGGGGATGTAACCGATGTTTAGTTAATAATTATTCGCACAACATCGTGCATACCTGTCTACCGGACAGGCATGTTTAATACATAACAAACTTAAACTCTGTAATTAGTTTTTGTTCTTTGAAAATTTTCAATTTATGCTCGCTGGTTAGAATAACTTCCTTAATGCGGAACTTGTCAATAAAAATGAGACAAAAAATTATTTTAATTAAGCAACATCTTTGATGCTTTTGGGTTTATTGATCCAGACTTCATTGTCTGGTATTTTAGCCTTGGGCAATCCTTTCACAAAT
>Ga0210044_10009438_pt1 | contig 11880 bp, 15 predicted proteins | sample CryGey13umfilter_2_FD_183959 | JGI IMG/M metagenome (GOLD analysis project Ga0210044, IMG submission 183959) | Groundwater microbial communities from aquifer in Utah, USA - Crystal Geyser 4/9/14 3 um filter (SPAdes) (version 2) | ecosystem: Environmental > Aquatic > Deep subsurface >... | reverse complement strand
TTTTATAAACCTTTTTATATTCGCGATTATGCATAAAATTAAGCGGAAGTGCCAGAGTGGTCAAATGGGCGAGATTAAGGCTCTCGTGGCTTAGTGCCTACGCAGGTTCGAATCCTGTCTTCCGCATAAACTTTAAATACCCTTTTTATCTCAAATTTTTACTGCGAGTTAACGCGTTAGCAGAAGAGCGTTTTCTCTATAATAAAATGACTAAATCAAAAACAAAAATTTCAAAACAAGCAGAAAGAAAAACAAATCCCTTATTAGTTGAAATAATAAACAGCGCAAAAAAAAATAATTCCTGGAAAGAAATTGCAGAAAAATTAGCGAGCCCAAGAAAGAACAGAAAAAATATAAATTTAAGTGAGATAAATAAAACTGAAGGAGATGTTATTGTTGTTGGAAAAGTTTTATCTCAGGGGGATATTCATAAAAAAAGAAAAATTGTTGCATTGAATTTTTCTAAAAAAGCAGAGGAAAAATTAAAAAAAGCAGGTTGTGAAGTTATAACTATTTCAGAAGAAATTAAAAAAAATCCTGAAATGAAAGGATTAAAAATTTTAAAAAATGGTTAAAATCATTGACGGAAAAAATGCAGTAATTGGGCGTCTTGCAAGTTATGCTGCAAAAGAAGCCTTAAAAGGAGAAGATATTATAGTTGTAAATTGCAGGGATGTTTTAATTACAGGAAATAAAAAAAATATCAAAAAAGAATTTGAAGAAAAAAGAAAGCGGGTGGGAAGTGGACAAAAAGGACCAAAGATTTCTCAATTAAGTTACCAAATTGTAAAAAAAGCGATTCGGGGAATGCTTCCAAATTATAGAATGGGGCGGGGAAAGATTGCATTGCAAAAAATAAAATGTTATGATGACGAACCAGAAGAATATAAAGAAAAAGAAAAGATTTCAATGAAAAAAGAAGTTATAAAAAGCATTAAAATTAGGGATATAAGAAAATGAAAATAATTGTTTCAGGGAAAAGAAAAAGAGCAATTGCGAGAGCTATTTTAACAGAAGGGAAAGGCAGTGTGACAATAAATGAAGAGGATTATAAAAATCTGCAATTGTTTGATAAATTGAAAATAGGAGAACCATTGAGAATTTGTGAAAACATTTTAGGAAAAATTAATTTTGATGTTAAAATTAGAGTTAAAGGCGGTGGTGAAAAAGGGCAAATTGAAGCAGCCAGAGTTGCACTTAGCAGAGCAATAAATAATTTTGCAAAAAACAAAGAACTTACAGAAGCATTTATGAATTATGACAGAAATTTGCTTGTTGCAGATGTTCGACGTAAAGAAGCTTACAAGCCAGGCGATAGTAAAGCAAGAAGCAAGAGACAAAGTTCAAAGAGATAATTTTAGGCATATTATTTTATTCCTAATCTTTCTAATTTGTTCTGAACATGATTGAATAATGTTGGTGAAATTATTTGTTGGTGTTTTCCGTCGTGAATTTGATGATTAAACTTAACTTTTCCAATGTATGTGAAATTTTTTAGAATTTTTTTTAAACCATTCACAGAAAGATTGTGTTTTTTTGAAAGTTTATTGAGAGAAATATTTTTTACCAAAAATTCTTCAAAAATTTCCTCGACTTCGCGGAAGTTCTGCGCAGGAATTAATTTTTTTTCCATGAACTTATAACCAAATGGGGGGCGAGACATTATTGCTCCTTGTGATGCTTTTTTTATCATTGAATTTTTTTGAGGATTTCCAATTTCTGAAAATTTTCTAAAAGATTCAAGATTTTTTGATTCTATTTTTTCAGAAATATATTCTTTAAATTTTTCTTCATCATTTGGAGCAAACCTTAAACAAATGTTGCATAAAGGAACACGAAATTTTTCTAGATTCTTTTCTGATTCATAAGAACACTTAACACATTTTGTCATTTGAATAAAGATTTCCAAATTTTATTTTCAAACAACTGTTGATTATCTTTGAATAAAATTATTTTAATCCCTAATTTTTTAGCAGGTTCAAGATTCCATTTTTGATTGTCAATAAATAAACATTCTTCTGGTTTTAATCTTAATTTTTTTAGGATCAATTTATAAATTTTAGGATTTGGTTTTCGCATTCCTACATCACAAGAAAAAACCACCACATTAAATTTATCTATTAAATTATTATCAATTAATCTATGAGATTTTTTTGAAAGAGACCATTGATCTGAAAGAATTGCAATTTTATATCCTTCTTTTTTTAATTTAAATGCGAATTTGTATAGTTTTTTATTAATCTTAAAATTATTTTTATATGCTTTTGAATAATCTTTAATTAATTTTTTTTGAGTTGTCTTAAGATTCTTGGAAATTTGAATTAATGTTTTTTTTTCTGAAATTTCTCCGGTAATAGATTTTGAATAAGCGGTATCAATTGAATCAAAATATTGGTCTAAACTTATTTTTAATTTTTTGGCGATGTATTCATGGACTCCTAAGGGATTATTTTTTCTTCTTGAAATAAAAGAAGATCTTCCTAAAGATAAAACCCCTCCGATGTCAAAGATAATTGCTTTTATTTTCATTTTATTTTTTTGTGAAAGATATTTTTTCAAGTTTATCCTGAACTTTATTGAATAATTCATGAGATATTAACGGGGCGTGCTGTCCGTCTGAAATTTGGCCTGCAAATTTTACCTTACCTATATAAGTCATGTTCTTTAATAATTTTTTTATGCCTGCTGTTGTCATTGAATATTTTTTAGCTAACTTTGTTAAAGAAATATTTGAGTTAAGAAATTCTTTAAATATTTTTATTATCTCTTCTTCTTGATAAGGAATTAATTTTTTCTCTAAAAGTCTGTAACCTTTTGGTGCTTTGGTTATGAATCCGCCTTCTTTTGCTTTGCGCTGCATTCCGAACTTTGTTCTTTCCCCAATTATATTTCGCTCAAATTCTGCAAATGCTGAAATTATATGAAACATTAATTTCCCAGAAGCAGAGGTTGTTTCTATCTTGTCCTGAAGTGAAACAAAATCAACTCCTAAATCTTTTAGTTTATCTATTGTTAAAATTAAATCTTTTAAACTTCTTGAAAATCTGTCTAATTTGTAAATAAAAATTGCTAAGAATTTTTTTGCCTCTGCATCCTGGAGCATTTGCTGCATTTCTGGGCGTTTCATGTCTTTTGCTGATTTGCCTTCATCGCGATAAATTTTGAAAATTTCATAGCCAAGTGCTTTTGCATAGTTTTCTAAAGATTCTTGTTGGGCATCTAGGGAAAATCCATGCTGTACTTGGTCTTGGGTGGAGACACGCACATAAATTGCTGCTAAGGGTTTGTTGAGAGTTGTCATTTTAGTTTCGTTTTCCAATATTTTTCTAGGGTGGTTTTATTTAGCTTTTTATTTAAATTATTAATAAAGATCTCTATTAAGTCTGTAGGAAGAGATTTTTGAAATTTCTTGAGATTTTCCCATTGTCTTTTTTTATTTGTTTCAAAACCTGTTTTTTATTTGATGTTAGTTCAAAGGCATCAATTAATACTAAAGAGTTATTATCTATTCCGAAGTTTGAGAAAAACTTAAATGTCTTTTTATGCATACCATACTTCCAAATCTCAATTTGAAACTTAATAATTTTATCAAAAAGATTTATTGTATCTTTTTTACTTAATTCTGGAATTAATTGAAATAAGGGGGTGACTTTTTTTTGTTTAATCCTGTTATTTTGAAGAAACTCTAAATTAGCAAGTAACTTGTGGGGTATACTTGACATCTTTATTATCTTTGTAGATTTTTCTGTATCAGAGATTATTCTATTCGTTCTCTTATTTAGTTCCCCAGAGATTTTTTGCCATTCAAGAAATTTCCTTACTTTTTCTTTTATCTCCTTCTTACTCTTAGGTGTTTTAATAACATAATCCTCATAAACATCTACCAAAATTGCCAACCCCCAATCTTTCATTTTTTTCTCTCATTTTCCTCTTTATTTTGTGAACTTAGGGCTTTGTTTGCTAGTTCACGTGTATTTAGGGTGCCCTAAGTATATAAATTTTATGGAGAAATTGATAATTAATAATGAAAAATCCCTACTCTATCTATAAAATAAATTAACTATCCGTATAGAGCTTATTTGTGCACTTTTTAATAATCTTTGGATTTTATACAGAACTTTTTCCAAAAGGTAAACCTAATTTTTCTAATTTGCTGCTAGGCAGTTTTTCAGAATATTCTCTTAAATCTTCTGTTCTAACAAAACTTTCTCTTAATGATACTCCCTTTTTTGAATAAATAATCACTGGACAATTCTGAGAACCAAAAGCAGTTATCTTAATTATTTGTCTCCTTCAGGTTTTTGGTAATACTTCTTTTCTACTCCTTTTAAAAAATCTTCATAAACTCCCATTATAATTTAATATTTTTCGACTTTAAATTAATCTCTGTGATTGATTATCTTTATATGTGCACTTAGTTTATCTTAGTGCTTAGTAATTTTCATAACTGTCTTTTAAGTAGTGTGTTGTGATATAAATCAAAATTATACACATAATTGTAATAAAAATTGAAGTAAAAATGTTAGAAGTATTTGCTGACTCAATGTGGAGAAAAAAATTTACAATTGATTGTGATAATTTAAAAATTGTTTCGCGCCATGTAAAAGCAATTGTGAATCCGAGAGTAAATGTGATAAGTATTCACAATTGGCGCTTAAATTCTTTTTTGAACTTTGTTCCAGGTAAAAAAGGGCTTTTATTTTTCTTTTCATTTTTAGATTAATAGAAAGTATATTTAATAAATTTTTGAGTAATTTTGGATTAATTATTTTTGTTTGGGTGAATGTTATGCACTTAGGTTATCTTAGTTCAGAAGTAAAATATTATTTGGCGTAATATTTGTTTAAACTGGCTGTTTGTTTTAATTTATCGATGATAAAAATAAGAAGAGAATAGATTTTAGACCGCTGCCCAAAAAATATAATGGCTGTTTAAGGGTGTTTAAACAGGCTGTTTGTTTTAAATTTTTTCTTTGGACAGCCAAAAAGAGAGAGAAAAAGATTGATTTTTCTGAAATAAATATTTTTATTTCCATCGAGATAATTATTTATTTGCCGACGTTAACAAAAAGTATTTAAAGATAATTTTGTAAAAATATATATGTTTGGATTTTTTTCAAGAAAAAAAGAGGCAGAACAGGTTAGAGAAGAAACAAAAAAAAGTTTTGAATCTGTAAAAAAAGATATGATCTCAATTGGAATATGGATTAAACACCTTGATTCTGAAAAAAATTCAAATAAAAAAGAAATCGATGAATTAAAAAATACTTTATCGTCGGTTAAAGAAGAGATAGAGAATATAAAAAATATAATTTCTATAGTGGGTGAATTAAAAATTAAACAAATATCTAAACAGGTGTTTAATAAACAAACAAGTGTTTATCCTGTCCAAACAGCTGTCCAAACAGCTGTCCAAACACCAAATTTAGACTATTTTTCAAATAGCGAAAAAGCAATTGTTTGGATTTTATTAAATTCTGAAATGAATTTGAGTTATGATGATCTTGCAGTAATATTAAACAAACAAAAATCAACAATAAGAGGACAAATAAATTCAATAAAACAAAAAGCAGAAGTGATAGAAGAAAAAATTGAAAAAAATGGGAGAAAAAGGGTGTTTATACCTGAAAAAATAAAGGAAATTTTATTAAAAAAACAAAAAGTGAGTATTAAAGGAAAATTGAAAAATAAGAAAAACTAAATGCAGAAATAAAAAAGGGCGTTTAAATGTAGTTAGTAAAATTGAAATGGGAAATTACTTAATATTTACTCGGTAAGCAAAGAAACTAGGATTTAATTCATAAAATTAAATATTACGAAGTTGAAGGATTGCAGAAAGAGAGGCTATTTTTTTAAGATTCTTAGATATTTTTAATTGAATATACTTGTTCTTTACTTTTATTTTATCGACGGGAATTCCTTTTTTTATTAAACGCCCGACATAATCTCTAATGGAACTTTCTGTAAGATTTAATTTTTGAGAAAGAATTTTATAATCTCCATGGCCATATTCTTCATCTAATTGATATATTGTTGAGAAAACTAAAATTTCTTGTTCAGTTAATCTTTTAAACTTTAAACGTATTTCTTTTTTTAAAGAATCCAAAGAATCAAGAATATTTGCTACTTTTTCTATGGAATCTTCTTTGTTTTGTGTCTGTCTGTCTGTCTGTCTGTCTGTCTGTCTGTCTGTTGGAACCCCTTCATTTCCTATGGAAAGACTTAAATTTTGGGGTTTTAAAGGCTTTAAATTAATATTATCTGTCGAGAGATCTATCTTATTTGCTGAGTATGTCTGTCTATCTGTCTGTCTGTCTAATTTTTTATTTTTTAATAGATTTTCTAAAATTTCTGCAAATTCTAATAATTGTTCATTATTTTTGTTTAACTCTTTTTTTAAAAAATAAATTTCCCTGTAAATTTCATTAAGATCTTCTTTTATTTTTTGGAAAGAATTTTTTGTGAAATCCATTACAAAATTATTAAATAAGATTATAAAAAATTAAGTATTCTGAAAAATATAAGATTATCTGTGTTTTTTATAAAAATTATAAACTTTATCACTTAATCTCCATCTGCTTCTTCTTAAATAAGGTATTCCTTTTGGATTTTTTTTAATCTCAACAATAATATTCTTTTGTTTTAAATTAAGTAATAATTCTTTTGTGAATTCCTCATCTCTTGCTATTTCTCTTGCTATCTCTATTGTGAAAAGAGATTTTGGGATTATAGAATATAATAAAGAGATTATTTGCTCGGATATTTTTTCTCTTTTCTTTTCAGAAATTTTCATAGAACAAAAAGAGTTGGTTTTTTAAAAACTTATGTTTAATAAAGGGTTGTCCCAAATAAAATAAATTTTCAAATTCAAAAAAATAAAAGTTTGAATTTCTCCAGAAGAAGAAACTTTTATTTTTCTTTTAATATTATACACAATTATGTGCCAACCCAATTCTCTCTCGCGCATAAAATGCTTTTTACTTCTTAGCGACGGGATTTGAGTTTTCTTTAAAACAAAATTTACACTTTCAACAATACTCCTCATTCCTTTGTCTTCAGGAGGATTTTCTTTGCATTGTCGTCGGTAAAATCCTTTTGGTTTTTTCCAACTAAAAGCTCGTTTGTTCATTTTTCTTGTCGGGGCAAAAAACTTGATTCCCTTTGAACGAGCAATCTCGTGCAAAGGTTCTGAATCATAACCTTTGTCTCCAAGACATCTGATCTCTTTCAGAGAATTTCTTTTGAAAATTCTTTCAGCAATTTTCACGTCGTGTTCACGACTCATAACCAAATCCCAATCAAGAACAATTTGAGTTTTCACGTCGATAAATAAACTCGTTTTTGCGTAATTCATCGGAGGAATTTTCTTTTCTTCAAATTCTTCGCATCTTTTTTCATAATGCCTTGACCTTTGCCAGGCATCAATTCCAGTAGAATCAATTGCAGTTAATACTGTTTTTTCAGGGATAAAAAATTTTGAGATTTTTCTCAAAATCTTCATAGTAAAAATTCCAATCCAGCGATGAAGAGTACTTTTAGTAGGAATTTTTTCCAATCCGAGCCATGAAATCCATTTAGATTCAATCAAATCCTCGTCGATAAATTGTCTTAAAGATTTTTTAGAACGATGAAATAAAATAATCGTAAAAATTCTTTGATAATTTGTAAATTCTTTATTACCTGTTTTATTAAAATGCATCGGCAACCCAATCCGATGGAAAACTTTATTTATTTCCTCTTCTAATTTGTTATTAAAGTTCGGTTGGATAATTTGTTGAATCATATCCAATCAAACTCTTTTGAGAATAACTAATTTTCGGTTTGCTCAGTATCTCCGATACTTATAAAGAACTATGGCGGAGCCATTAGTTTCTTTATTTCTTCTGAATAAAATTGATATTCAATAAACTTCAAATATCTTTTAAAAACATAATATGAAATCTTGTTTTGCAACCTCCATAAAATAATCAATAACATACTTAACAAATGATAGAAAAATCTTATCAAAGAATTTTTACTTTTACTTTTAATTCTCGCTTCATCGTGAATTCTAAAACCAGTTTCAATATTCCATCTTTTTTTATATTCCAAAGTAAGATTTAGCGAGGGCTTTTGATTTGTTGCATAACACCAACAAGTTTTTTCATCAATTCTTTTAACAATAATTGTTGTTGAAGTTCTCCATGAACCCATTTCTTTTTTATATTTAAATTCGTGCTTAAAAAAGTTAAAGTAATTTGTTTGCTCAATATAGTCTTTAACTTTTTTGTTTTCAGGAACAAGCATTAAATAATTCCAATTTCTTTTTTCAAGATAATCAATTAAATGAGCGTGATAAAAACCTCTGTCAAATAGTACTAAACCGACGATAATTTTAAGAGATTTGATATAATTCAGTAAATCAATAACTAAATTATCAAGATTATTAAACATAGTATAAGGTATGCTCATTAATGGAATAAAGTATGGCTCAACAATACTTACATTAAGATAATTCCAACATAAAAGTTCATGTTTGTAAACAGAAGGTCTGAGATGATAACTTTCTTTAATCCAAGTTAAATCTTCAGTTGTATCAAATGCTATTTTTATTTTTTTAAGTTTAAGCTTTGCTATGGCGAACCTCACAACTTTTTCAAATTCTCTCATGAACAATCTTTTATCGCTTTCTTTTATTGAAAGATGAAATTTATCTGTTTTGCTTGAATTCAAAGTTTCTACATAGCCAATGGTTCGCCCAGCTTCAATGATACTTTGCATCAAACTATTGTTCCAATTCTCGCCCATGTATGAAAGCGAAAGACATTTATTTGAGAATGTTTTTAGTACATTGCTCATGGTCTTATGAGCAAGTAGGGCAGAGCCCTACTTTAATTTATCTTTAAATTTTAGAGTTAAGAAAACTCATCGGAGATACTGTTTATATGAGAAATTTAAACTTGGGACAAGTCTATTACATCTAATAGTGTGCTCTCGGGGGACATATGTCGATAGATAGAATAACAAGTTAAGATCATTATAGGTTTTACCGGGAGTTTGTTGTTGCCTTTGTTTTGTATTTCTCTGAAATCATTAAAGATAATGTAATTTTGGTTTATATCTCTTTTTGTTTTTCCTTCACCAAATAATTATAAAGTTGATTTTGTTCTGAATGCTATGCCATTTGATTTAATTGTTGGTAGGAATGCGAGTAATAAGAAGGCGTTTGGGATGAGGGGACTTGCTTATTTTGGAAAGAGTTTTGTTACGATGGGAAATTATACGAGTTTGTCTAATACGTCTATCGCAATTAAATCAAGAAGTGTTTTTTTATTTTTTTTCTCATACCCTTCCTTTACTAATGCTATTTCCGTAGCATATTTTTTTCTTTCATCTCCCTTCAAAATGCCGCAAGCCATATCAAACACATTAGCACCCTCTATATTAGAATATAATCTATCTCGAATTGTTTGAGCACTAATTTGTAAACCTTTTTGCTTTTGATCTCCAGAATCTTTTTGAACTCCACTTGAAGTTGCATCTGTTCCTCTTTCCTCAATTGTGTTGGCTTCACTATATTCAAGTTTCTTGGCTGAATTCCTTATTGTTGCATCCATTAGATTATAACCTCCTTTAGGTCTTATCTTAATAGGTTTAGATAAATCCCTTTGAATTGAGTAAATACTAAATTGTAAGTTGTTTTGTCCTTCATTAGGTACAATCATATATTTTACATCTTCATTAATACTGTTCCCCTTAATACTAGCATAAGCGTTAGTATGTTCCAACTCATTTGGGAAGGTATCACTCATTCCATCTATTATACCATAAATTCTTTTATTGCTTGCAATAGATTTAGCATCTTTATAGCTATTAACGACTTCCACATCAAATTGATCATTCATTTCAGCTAATCCTTCTTTAAATGCAACAATTCTATCTGGTTTATCTTCAATAATTAAAATTTCTGTCATTTAATTCTCCTAAGTGTTTTACTTCTGTTAGCAGAATTAACAACTAAATCTTCAATGCTGGTTGTGTTAAATGAATCAATAAGAAAACAGGTGTCCTTTTTTATACCAATAATTAAAGGATCTATTCTCTCAACAGGTTCTTTTTCCCAATCAGCTTCTGAAACAATATAAATATTATTATCAAAGTTATCTATTTCTTTCCTAATTTTTTCTTTAGTTTTATCAGGAATCAAACCCTTGAATTCAGATTTAAAGTACTCTGTACCCCAAAGACCTATAGGACTTCTAGGTTTATAATCAATTGCATCTATTAAAGGACGACTTATTATGGAAGGGAGGTTTTTAGGAGAGTCAATCTGAACATAATGATTGCTCATTTTTAACATATTGCAAATTCTACATAAGGGGTCATCCAAACTATACACTGCAAATAAAGGAGTACTTAACCAATAGGTTGATAGATTATCCTCATCTTTATAGACCTCTTGTTTAAATTGTATCTTTCCTTTCGTCCCCAAAAATTTTGGATTAATGGTTGGATATTTCTTTAACAATCTTTGATTTATAACGTCGGTTTTTGCTAAAGATTCAACCCCAAACAAACCCTCTAAACCGCCTTCTCTACAATTAGATTCAACTCTTTCTGAATTAATATAGGGCTCAAGCCCATGTTTCTCGATTAAAGATTGTCCTATTTTTGTTGTCATTTTATTATGGTAAAATGTATATCTTGAGTTATTTAAACTTTCTTTAAAATTTTCCTAACAAAAACAAAAAATACTTAAAGTATAATTGGATTAATGAATATATGGAAGGAATGATATTAATTTCAGAAATTCAGGAAAGAATAACTGCTGACAGAAAAAATCAGCAAATTCTACAGATGTTAATAGATAATTCAAGAACACCCGCGAGTAAAATTGCCTCAAAACTAAAACTCTCAAAACCAGCTGTTCTTCAGAGAATAAAAAATTTGCAGGACAAAAAGATAATCCTTCAATATATTACTTATTTCAATCTTATTTCGGCAGGATATAAGCTCCATTTTATATTTTTTGAAATAGACAAAGAAAAGGAAACAAAGTATTCTGAAATTTTAAGTAAAAGCGAATTCAGCGCAGCAGTCATGCAATTTGCCTCAAAATTCAATTTAGCGTGGATGGTTTTTAGCAAGAATACAGAGCATTTTAATAATATAATTTCAGGCATAACAAAAACGATGAAAATCAAAAACATAAAAATCTTCCCAATAATTGAAAATTATTTTGATAACTATAAACTTTTTGACAATTCAAAAAAAATTTTAAATGAGTTGAAGCCAGAAAAAATTAAACTTGATCAAAAAGATGCAAAAATTTTGGATACTCTAAAAAGTAATTCAAGAGAATCATTGGTAAACATCGCGAAAAAAAGTGGATTAACTGCAGAAGCTGTTAAACAAAGAATCAAAAAATTAAAAGGAAAAGGAATAATTCTAAATTTCTTCACGAATTTTGATATTTTCAAATTTGGATTTCATCCTTATTTAATTTTATTCAAAACAAATCAGCAAAACCAAAGACAAATTCTTGAATTCATACGAAAACATAAAAACACAAATGGTCAATATCTTCTTGATAATGAATATAATTTAATGTGTATGCTTGTGGTGAAAGAACTTTATGGACTCAAAGAATTTATTGATTCACTTCACAAACTCTTCGGGCAAAGTATTCTTGGGTATGAAATATACTTGCTGACGAATCAAATATATAACGATTTTTTTCCAAAGGGAATTTATAAAGATATCATTACATCAGACTTGTCCCAAATAAAATAAATTTTCAAATTCAAAAAAATAAAAGTTTGAATTTCTCCAGAAGAAGAAACTTTTATTTTTCTTTTAATATTATACACAATTATGTGCCAACCCAATTCTCTCTCGCGCA
>Ga0210044_10009436_pt1 | contig 11881 bp, 12 predicted proteins | sample CryGey13umfilter_2_FD_183959 | JGI IMG/M metagenome (GOLD analysis project Ga0210044, IMG submission 183959) | Groundwater microbial communities from aquifer in Utah, USA - Crystal Geyser 4/9/14 3 um filter (SPAdes) (version 2) | ecosystem: Environmental > Aquatic > Deep subsurface >... | reverse complement strand
CACCACCTCGTTTTTTAAAAAATTACTTTTTTCCACTCCTATTGTGCCATTTTGGTCGGTTTTTACTATCCATAATCCGGCTCCTCCATTCATCATTACATAGCCATAATCGTTGGCTTGTACCACATCTATGTTATGGGTAGTAACCGACCAATACATTTCTCCAAATTGTTGGTTGCCTAACGCATCGGTTTTTATTAAATAAATATTATTGACTATGGCATTCCAAGTATCGCCTATGATGGCATATCCTCCATCGGAAGTGTTGCAAATGTTGGTGTTGGCTTGAGATGTACCCACCCCCCAACTAAACTCATATTCGGCAGCAGCATGATGCCATATCGAATCTATCTGTCCAGTAACTATGAATAAATCGTTGGCTCCGTCAGCCATATTGCCATTGGCAGAGATAGTTGTTTTAAAACTCATAAAAGGGGAAGGTGATAGATTAAATTTATTCAATAAGGCATCCATTTTTTTATATAATATTCCTTCTACTTTCCAGTCAGCCAATACCAATACCGTATCGTTTAGGTCTTTAAATAATTTAGGAGGAAAGCCATAACTAACCATTGTATCTTGGTAATTTATGTTTAGTAAATTACCATTGTAATCGTACTCGTAAATAAAATAATTTAAGGTATCAAAAGGTCCAGAAAGGAGAGCATCAACAGTCCAAAATCTATTGCTGAAGTCAATTAAATTTGGGCATCCATAAACACTATTACAGGCTCCACTTTTACCCGAATTTCTAACAATCCATAAAGTATCTCCCATAGCTGTAGTTTTAACTAAAATACTACTGGCTTGACCATTATATGTTTTTTCTATTATTCCTCCACTAAGTAAAAATTCTCCTGTCGGCAACTCAATAAAATCATTAATACGAACATCTGATGAATCCTGCACATTGATCTTTTTATTAAAAACTATATTGCCATTAACATCTAATTTTACAACGGCTATTTTATTGTAACTGATATTTTGAGGAATGTTATCTATCTCATCTACACCATCTAAAACAGTAACAAAACCACCGTCAATGGTTTTTATCAGTTTAAAAGCTGATTCGGAACTGTTGTTAGGGGTAATTTGGGTTGTCCAAGTTTGGGCATAGTTTATTGTGGTAATAAAAAAAGGAAGTAGTATGATAATTAGTTTTTTCATGAAATGAATTATAAATGTAAGTATATTTTTATTTAATGATTTGTTTAATTGCTCACTACGAGTTTTTTGGTGCTATTTTGATTTGCTGATTGTATAGTAACTATATATAAACCATTACATTTCATCAAATCGTCATTTGCATCATCAATACAAGTGGGGCAATTTATTTGCTGACTTTTACCTGAAAAACTAATACCCATTAAAATGAGCAGTATAGTGATGCTGTTAAGAATTTTCGTTTTCATAATGATTATTTTTTAAAGTTATTGAATTATTAATTTGCCATTTTCAATTAGTTCGTTGTTGTTGATTAGATGATAAAAATAAATACCCCCCAGTAAATTGCCTCTGTTGATTTTGGTTTGCTGCTGGGTGATTTCTGATTTCAAAACCAGATTGCCGAGTATATCATAAATTTTCAATTCGAAGTTTATTTTTTTTTGTTCATTATTTATTATATTAATTGTAGTTGAGTAATTAAATGGATTAGGATATATTTGTACTTGGAATTTCGATTTTTGATTTTCTTCTACACTCAAATATCGCCCCTCCCATGGGCGAACTACAATGTAAAGATTGGAGAGTTGGGTAAAAACTACACTATCTTTTCTTACGCATATTGCAAACCCACCTCCCGACCAAATAGTATCTGTTACCAAAAGAGGGTCTCCTGGACTCATGCAGGGTCCAGTGATATCGCTTGCATCACCCTGAAAATAGACCAGTCCGTCTGCACGTGGAGCTGGACTCTGGTCAGGAAATGGCAATGAGTCGCTGCGAAATAAATTGACATCCCAACTCATTTTTATGGGAAGCCAAGCATTTGAGGCTCCATAAATTTCAAACGATCCATCTCCACAAGAATTTACAGTTAGGTTAGTTAGATGTAACCATTGTTTTATTCACAGAATCTGGAAATAAACTTCCACAAAACTCCATGTTAAATTTAGAGGTATCTATTTTAATTAGTTTTTCGCCAAAAATCGTATCAGAGCCAATACCACTAAGGTTAGCATTTGCATCATATCCAATATAAACTGTATCTTTTTCTCCAAAAGCATTTTCGAACCAGATAGGAAACACCCAAGCGGGTTGCTGGGTTGCACCGGGTATGGTGTATTGTGCTTGCATTTTTCCTAATGCAATTACCAAAAAAATTAGTATCAGTTGTATTTTTCTCATGGTGTTTAATTTTTCAGTTAATTTTTACCTTGTAAAATCTAATTTTAAAAGGGTAATTTGTTTTTTTCTTTAGGTTTTCATACGCTTTTGCTTTATAAAAGTAATAAAAAATCCCAATATGTTAACGATGGTTTGGGTTTTTTCTCGCCTGCTCGCCATTTCAGGCGAGGTTGTTTTGTTTTACTAAAGTAAATCAAAAAAACTAAATTGTCAAATAAATAATACAACTTGTTATATTTTATAGACTATTATAAAATTTCGTACTGTTTTATTTTTTTGACTTTTGTTTACAAAATGATACACATTGGCAAAAAAATACACGATGTAGTTAAGGCTAAAGGTATTAGCGTAAGTGTTTTTGCTAAAAAAATAAACAAATCGAGAACAGTAGTTTATGATATTTTTGAACGAGAGTCGATAGACTCATTGTTGTTGTATAAAATTAGCGAAGAGCTGGATTTTAACTTTTTAAGTTTGTATGACATCACCCAACACGACCATAAGCTGGTAAATGAATCTGCTGTTTTTTATGGAGATGGTTGGAAGATAAAATATATGGAATTATTGGAAAAATACAATCAGCTTTTAGAGAAAAAAGTGGAAGATTATTTTAAAAACTCCTGAAAAATTTTTAATGAACGGTTAGTTTGAGTTAATAAAAGGAAAAATACCATAATGTTGTATTTGTAACAATTTTTTATATTTCTAAATTAAATACTTTTTGTAATTTTGAAAACTAAAATTTAGGGTAGTAATGTTAGTATTAAAATTTGGCGGAACATCTGTTGGCAATGCCGCACGAATAAAAGATGTTGCAAAACTCGTCCATAATGGTGATAAAAAAATAGTAGTACTTTCTGCGATGGCAGGGACTACTAACTCATTGGTAGAAATTGCAGGTTATTTGTATAAAAAAAATAACGACAGTGCCGACGAAGCTATCATTGAATTAGAAAACAACTATTATACTGTTGTAGAAGAATTATTTTCCACATCAGAATTTAAAGAAAAAGGAAGAGAGCTTATTTTATCTCATTTTAATTATATAAAATCCTTCACACAAGATATGTTTACCTTGTTTGAAGAAAAAGCAATTTTGGCTCAGGGTGAATTGTTATCTACCGCATTAATGCACTATTATTTAACGGAGCAAAAAATAGATTCCATTCTAATTCCTGCTTTAAATTTTATGCGTACCGATAAAGATGGCGAACCCGATTTATTTTACATTAAAGAAAACTTACAAAGAGAAATTGCAAATTTTCCCAACCATAATTTATTTATCACTCAAGGTTTTATTTGCAGAAATGCTTTTGGAGAAATTGACAATTTAAAAAGAGGTGGAAGTGATTATTCTGCTTCATTAATTGGTGTTGGATGTGCTGCAACAGAAATACAAATTTGGACGGATATAGACGGAATGCACAACAATGACCCAAGGTATGTTAAAAACACCAAACCTTTAGCCAATTTATCTTTTGATGAAGCTGCAGAGTTGGCTTATTTTGGTGCTAAAATATTACATCCTGCTAGTGTTCAACCCTGCAAAATTGCTAATATTCCTGTGCGTCTAAAAAATACCATGCAACCTGCTGCTGAAGGCACTTTAATTAGCAGTAAAACTGCTGGTGCTGGAATTAAAGCCATTGCCGTAAAAGATGGAATAACAGCCATCAACATTAAAAGTGGTAGAATGTTATTGGCAGATGGATTTATGCGGAAAGTGTTTGAAATTTTTGAAACTTACCATACCTCAATTGACATGATTGCTACTTCTGAGGTTGCTGTTTCCGTTACCATTGATGACACCAAATATTTAAAAGAAATTACAGAAGAATTAAAAAAATATGGTACCGTAGAAGTTGATGGCAACCATTCTATCATTTGTATTGTAGGCGATTTTATTGCAGAAAGTAAAGGTTATGCTCTGAAGATTTTTAGTGCCTTACAAAACATTTCTATTCGTATGATTTCTTATGGAGGTAGCATGCACAATGTGTCCTTTTTGGTAAATACTTCTGACAAAAATGAAGCCTTGAATGCGTTAAACGATAATCTTTTTGAGCATGTTTAGTAAAACAGAAATAACACGTTTCAGTAACATTCTAACTCCGTTTTATTATTATCAACTGGAGTTATTAAAAGCTACTTTAGATGCTGCAACCAAAGCTTCTAAACCATTTAATTACCATATTCATTATGCTTTTAAAGCCAATACGAATACCGAAATTTTAGAATTAATTCAATCCTATGGATTAGGTGCAGATTGCGTAAGTGGTAATGAAATTAAAAAAGCAATAACGTGTAATTATCCTCCTGAACAAATTGTTTTTGCAGGAGTTGGAAAATCTGATACAGAAATAAATATTGCGTTAGACAACAATATCTTTTGTTTTAATTGCGAATCCATTCCCGAATTAGAAGTAATCAACGAATTAGCAGTTAAAAAAAATAAAATTGCCCAAATTGCATTAAGAATAAATCCGAATGTAAATGCTAACACCCATCATTACATTACCACAGGTTTAGAAGAAAATAAATTTGGCATTAACAGATGGGAGTTAGAAGAAGTACTAACGGTTTTAGAAAAATTAAAAAACCTAAAACTGATTGGTTTACATTTTCATATCGGCTCACAAATAACTGATTTAACTGCTTTTAAAGGACTTTGCTTAAGAGTCAACGAAATACAAGAATGGTTTTACGATCATCAAATTATTGTTGACCATATTAATGTTGGTGGAGGTTTAGGAATAGCTTATGAAAATCCAAAGCAAAATCTCATTCCGGATTTCAATGCATATTTTAAGTTGTTTAACAATTTTATTGCTTTACGACCGAAACAACAATTACACTTTGAGTTGGGGAGATCTATTGTGGGACAATGTGGAACTTTAATTACCAAAGTATTGTATGTAAAAAAAGGAGTAAATACCAATTTTGTTATTGTAGATGCTGGCATGACAGAATTAATAAGACCTGCACTTTATCAAGCAGTACATGCCATTGAAAATTTAACAAGTAATTCTAATGAAATTAATCGGTATGATGTTGTTGGTCCAATTTGCGAATCGTCCGATTGTTTTGGTAAAGCGTTAATGCTTCCTACCACCAAAAGAGGTGACCTTATTGCCATTAATTCTTGTGGTGCTTATGGAGAAGTAATGGCTTCGCAATACAACTTAAGAGATTTGGTGAAAGCAGTTTATGGAAAATTAGATGAAAGGGACAAAGGACAAGGGAAAGTAGTTAGTGAAACCAATAATTCGTGATGTGAACTCTAAACCCGAAACCTTTTTACTTTACCCGAGTATAAAGCACTACTTTGGTTTCAAAAAATTCTTCATTAAAATAAGTTGATAAAGGAAAAATACTGACTGTTTTTTTACTTTCGGCTATCTCTTCTGTTAAATCTCCTCCTTTTAAAAATAAAATGCCATTTTTAAGTTCATTAAAACTATCCACTTTCATTTTCCCCTTAATTAAAGGAATAAATTTATTCATTTGAGCAACAGCACGAGTTACTACAAAATCGAATTGTTCCTTTATTTCTTCGGCTCTTTTGTTATAGGCTTTAACATTGGATAAGCCAATTTTATTGACAATTTCTTGAACCACTTTAATTTTTTTCCCAATAGAATCAACCAATACAAAATCGACATTTGGAAACAATATAGCCAAAGGAATGCCTGGAAATCCTCCACCTGTTCCAACGTCTAAAATTTTCGTTTTATCCTTAAATTGTATCACTTTTGCGATTCCTAACGAGTGTAAAATGTGCTTTAAATAAAGTTCGTCGATATCTTTTCTGGAAATTACATTAATTTGAGAATTCCAATCTTTATACAAAAAACCTAACTGATTAAATTGTGTAATTTGATTTTCGGATAAATCAGGAAAATATTTTGTTATGATGTTCATCTTTTAAGTTAGAAGTTGGATGTCCGAAGAAAATTCCGACTTCCGTCTTCGGGCTTCGGACTTCCAGCATTCTTTTAAATATTTCCTTTTTTATTTTGCATCAACAAATAAAGTTTTTCTCTTGCTCTAAACAGCTGTGCTTTTACTGTTCCTAATGGCAATTGAATTTCTTCAGCAATTTCTTCGTACGACAATTCTCTAAAATAACGCAAAACAACTAATTCTCGATAACGAGGTTTTAATTGTTGAACAATTTCGCGCATTATTCTAATTTTTTGTTTTCTAATGATACGCTCTTCAGGGTCTAAATTAGGTGATTTGATTTCGAAACTCAACTCTCCGCCTTCACCATCATCTGTAGTTTTATCGAGAGAAAGCGTATTCATTTTTTTCTTTCTGATAAAATCGATGCAATTGTTGGTGGCTATTCTAAACAACCAAGTACTAAAAGCAAAATCGGGTGTGTATTGATGAATTCTATTAAATGCCTTACCAAATGCTTCAATGGTTAAATCATCGGCATCATCGGCATTTTTAACCATTTTAAACATCATAAAATAAATAGAATCTTTGTACTTAGCCAATAAGGTGGCATAAGCTTTTTCATTATTCTCATCTCTAGCTTTACATACCAATTCAAAATCTATTTTTGCTTTGGGTGATAAATTTGAGTTTAATTCCATTTATTTCTTTTATTAATTTGATTTGAAATTACCAAAATTGGATTGAAAATCATAAAAAATAATTCAAATACTGGTGACAAAATTATTAAATCTTTTCCTCCAATTTTGTTTGCCGAAAACTTAAAAATAAGCATTTGAACGATATATCTCATCATAAATACCCCAACTATTAGATAAACTGGTCTTAATTTAATGACCAAAAGAAGAAATAAGCCGATAAAAATAAATTGGGAAACTTGTAGTAAACCCAACATTATTTTATGCTTCAATTTATAATGAGCACCAGTACTATAATGTCTTTTTTTCTGTCTAAACCATGCTTTATAGCCCATTTTTGGATTAGAAATGGTAAATGCATCTGGATGGATTACAACTTGAGTATTTTGATTGTTAGCGACTTCATTCACAAATAAATCGTCATCGCCCGATAAAATATGCATGTGTGTAGCAAACCCTTTATTGTTAAAAAACAAATCCGACTGATACGCTAAATTTCGCCCTACCCCCATGTATGGAATTTTATCCAATGCAAAAGATAAATATTGTAAAGCGGTGTAAAATGTTTCGAACCGAATGAGTTTGTTTAGCAATCCACTTTTACGTTCATAACCACCAAATCCTAAAATTATTTTTTTATCCTTTTGGTATCGACTCATGTATTTTATCCATTGAGTTGAAGAAGGTTTGCAATCGGCATCGGTCAACAGTAAATTATCATATTGGGCGGCTTTAATACCGAGTGTTAAAGCCAATTTTTTGCTTCTAAAAAATCGATCAGTATCTGGAATAGTAACAATTTTTAGGTTTTTAAACTGTAAGGAAAATGCTTTCAACACATCATCCGAATCATCTACCGAATTGTCATTTACAACTATTACTTCAAATTGTGGATAATCCTGACTCAAGTACATGGGTAAATATTCCAATAAATTGTCCCGTTCATTTTTTGCACAAATAATTACAGAAACTGGAGCTAATTTTTGATTTTCATCAATTTCAGGTCTCTTGAAAAAAGCCAATTTGGAAAATACAAAGAGGTAATAAAAAAGTTGAATACTAAAACTTATCAAATAAACAATTACCAAATAATCCCACCAATTATTAAATTCTAAAAACTTTATTAATTCCTTTGCATCCATTTCTCAAATGTAATCTGATACTTTGGGCTAAATAATTATCTTTGACCAAGTTTTAAAACACAAATAGTTAATAAATTAAATGAAGTTCAAACTAGAAAAAAAAGACAATCAATCAAAAGCGAGAGCAGGCATCATCACTACCGACCATGGAGAAATTCGTACACCTATTTTTATGCCAGTTGGCACTGCTGCTTCGGTTAAAGGAGTTCATCAACTAGAGCTAAAAAATGATACCAAAGCCCAAATTATTTTAGGAAATACCTATCATTTGTATTTACGGCCAAGTATCGACATCATTCAACAAGCCGGTGGTTTGCATCAATTTATGAATTGGGACAGGCCTATATTGACCGATAGCGGTGGGTATCAAGTGTATTCCTTATCCGCCAGAAGGAAAATAAAAGAGGATGGTGCTACTTTTTCTTCTCACATTGATGGCTCAAAACATTTATTTACTCCAGAAAATGTAATGGACATCCAGCGGACTATTGGTGCAGATATTATTATGGCTTTTGATGAATGTACACCTTATCCATGCGAATACAAATATGCAAAAAACTCCATGCACATGACACATCGTTGGCTAAAACGTTGTTGCGAACGGTTTGATACTACAGAATCTTTGTACGGTTATTCTCAAACATTATTTCCGATTGTACAAGGCAGTGTTTATAAAGATTTAAGAATTCAATCAGCCGAAAAAATAGCTTCTTTTGGTCGAGAAGGAAATGCCATTGGTGGTTTATCGGTTGGCGAGCCTGATGACGAAATGTATGCCATGTGCGAAATTGTTACCGATATTTTACCCGAAGATAAACCTCGTTATTTAATGGGCGTTGGCACTCCAATAAATATTTTAGAAAATATTGCGTTAGGCATTGATATGTTTGATTGTGTGATGCCTACTAGAAATGCAAGAAATGGAATGCTTTTTACCAAAAACGGTTCCATCAACATTAAAAATAAACAATGGGCAAATGATTTTTCTCCAATAGATGCCAATGGAACGAGTTATGTGGATAGTTATTATTCGAAAGCCTATTTAAGACACCTCATCATTTCAAAAGAAATTTTAGGTGCACAAATTGCCACCTTACACAATTTAAGCTTTTATCTTTGGTTAGTTAATGAAGCACGAGAAAAAATTATGGAAGACACTTTTTACGATTGGAAAAAAATGATGATTAAACAATTAAGGGGGGTTCTATAAATTGATTCGCATCAAAATTTTCATAGTTTTTTAGAGACAATGAAAATTTTTGAAACACTATCTGGATAATGTAATAAAATTTGAAGCAGTATATGAAAAACTATGAAAACCCAATGAGAACAAAGATAACAAACAATCTGACTGCGTTATATTTTTTTGAAATAGTGAAGGCTATTCCAAAAAAATATGCCTTGCATCTTATTTATTATCTTTGTTTTTTGAAAGAAATCAATTTATAGAACCCCCCTTAAGTCAGAAGTTATCATGTTAAAAAAAATTGATGTCTATATCATTAAAAAATTTCTAGGGACTTTCTTCTTCACCCTTTTATTAATTATTTGTGTGATTATTGTTTTTGATGTTTCTGAAAAATTACAAGAATTTATTGAGCGAAAAGCCCCTTTAAAAGCCATTGCTTTCGATTATTACCTCAACTTTGTACCCTACATTGCCAACATGTTTAGCCCTTTATTTATTTTTATTTCTGTTATCTTTTTTACTTCTAAAATGGCGAGTAACTCCGAAATTGTTGCCATTTTATCTAGCGGTATTAGCTTTAGACGATTGCTCCGTCCTTATTTAATTTGTGCATTTGCACTCTCCATTTTATCCTTTTATTTAAACAACTTTTTAATTCCTGTTGCCAATAAAAACCGATTAGCATTTGAAGAAACCTACTATCGGAATAAATTTAGAAATTTTGCTCAAGACATTCACATGCAAATTGACACCAACACCTACATCTACATGACTAATTTTGAGGCTGACATGAATGTGGGTTATAATTTCTCTATAGAAAAATTTAAAAATGGAGAATTATCCTATAAATTACTATCAGACAATGTAAGATGGGATTCCACAAAAAACAAGTGGTCTATCACCAATTATGTAGAACGAGATATTGATGGTTTAAAAGAAACCATAAAAACTGGAGCGGCTAAAGATACTACACTCAATTTAAAAGTAGAAGATTTTAAACGAAGAAATAGTTTTATCACCTCCATGAATCTGTTTGAATTAAATAATTTTATTGAAGAAGAAAAATTTAAAGGTTCTCAACAAATTATTTATTATGAAGTAGAAAAACAACAACGGAGTGCTTATCCTTTTGCCACTTTTGTGTTAACACTAATAGGCGTTTCCATTTCGAGCCGAAAAGTAAGAGGTGGCATTGGTTTGCACATTGGTTTAGGTTTATTAATTAGTTTTTCGTACATCTTATTTATGCAAATATCTTCCACCTTTTCCCTAAATTCTGGCGTTCCTGCAATTATAGCAGTTTGGATACCTAATATTTTATTTAGCTTGTTGGCTTTTTATTTATTAAAAAAAGCACCTAAATAGTTTTATCACTAAACCCTCTCCTCCAAGCCATAGTATGTAGGGTTTGTTTCAAGCGGATAAAACAGAAAAAATGATTACGGAGTTTTTAGCCAATAGCTTTCCGCTAAAAGCTGCTCTACGAGCTCAACTAGATAAATGTCTAAGATTTTTAGAAATGCTACCCAACTGTTTAAAGTAAAGAACAAGAGACTAAAAACTTATCGCTCTAAAAGATTGTTTCGAAAGAAACTAAGAACTTCATCCATAACTGCATAAATAAGGAGTTACTGATATTTAAAAAATAAGTTTTGTCAATAAAAGATTAGTTACTCTTTCAAAATTTTCTTAGTAATTATTTCTCCATTTGCTTCAATCTGTAGGAAGTAAATTCCTATAGGGGCATTAAGATTTAAATCTATCTGATTAGTTAACTTATACCTATCAGATAACAGAATTTGCCCTAAACTGTTTCTTAGAGTTATTGAAGAATTTGTAGCTTCTTTGAAAGAAATGTTTACAACACCTTTGCTTGGATTTGGGTAAATGGTCACATTATTAACTTCTTGAGTAGGCTCATCTGTTCCGTTAATGGAACAAGAAATATTTAAAAAATAGGTTAGTGTATCCCCATTATTTGGAAAGGACGCTTCATAAACATAAATTTTCATAGTACTGGTTCCAGAAGAATCTCCTGACCAATAATGCATCTTAAAAAAACCTATTTTATTTGGTAGCACAGGGAAAGACGAGTTACTTCCTGTATCTGGAACACCAATATAACATTCAGAATTTGCACACATATCAAATCTGCTTCCTGAGACAGTATCATCAAGCAACTTAGTCCAATTCAGAATTAAAGGATAGGTTTTGTCATTTAAAAATTCTATCCCATCATAATCAAGCTCATTGCAACCAAGATTTATTGTAAATGTAGTACCATTAAAAAAATTCTGTGCTTTTAAATGGTGAGTTAAGCATATAAAAAGGATACCAATAATAAGAATAGTTGTTCTCATGATTTTTATTATTATATTCATTTTGTTTTCAGTATTAAACCTTTGGTAAAGGTAACAAATTAATAACAATTAAAAAAATGGGGTAAGTACTAATTGAAGTTTTGCTTTGTCACATATCCTTTTGTAGCCTTTTCGTTATGCGATAAAAATCTATCCGCTAAATCATTCGTGTAGCCTATATAGATTTTATTAAATCTTCTAGAATATAATACGTAAACTTTGTACATCTTAACATTAAAA
>Ga0210044_10009430_pt1 | contig 11887 bp, 8 predicted proteins | sample CryGey13umfilter_2_FD_183959 | JGI IMG/M metagenome (GOLD analysis project Ga0210044, IMG submission 183959) | Groundwater microbial communities from aquifer in Utah, USA - Crystal Geyser 4/9/14 3 um filter (SPAdes) (version 2) | ecosystem: Environmental > Aquatic > Deep subsurface > Groundwater... | reverse complement strand
TCAACTTTATGGTCTTTATTAAGAAACTCCTCAGTTTTTTTGGCTTTAATTCCTAAATCGTTTTTGGCGGCCCGGGCGCTGAGCCGAATTTGCTTTAATTCGCCGATTTTCTGAGTTAATTTCTGCTTCTTTAATTCCTTTTCTTTCTGATAGCGAAATTTATCAAAACTGATAATTTTGGCCACTGGCGGCTGGCTAGTCGGCGCGATTTCAATTAAATCCAGTCCCCTGCTTTCAGCCAATTTTAATGCCGCCTCGCGCGGCATAATTCCCAGATTTTTTCCGGTTTCATCAACGACTCTCAATTCCGAAACAGTTATTTGATTATTGATTCGATAATTAATAATAAATCTCTAATTTGATTCTCAATTATGGTTTTGTGGAAATGGCGGGTTTGAACCCGCGTCTGACAGTGATTTTATAAAATCTCTACAAGCTTATCTAGATTAGAATATAGAATTTAGAATCTAGAATCTAGAAAAAATCTAAATTCTTTGCCGTGAATGTCCCCGTCAAAATTAGGCAAATTTAGGCGGGCAAGCTCAAAATATAACACCCTTCTTATTAACTTGAGCAATTAATAAGGGATGCCGCTTAGGCAAAAGCGAAAGCGGGAGCCAAATAATTGGCTAATCTGTTTTTGGCAGATATGATTTAATCCGGTGATTAATGAGGTGACGAATTATCCTCGGCTTGCAATTTTATAAAAGTGCTGCCATCGAATCCCTACATTCCCATTCTTTTTATTTCTCTTTCAACTTCCCGTTTTTTTATTAATTCTCTCTTGTCCACTTTCTTTCGGCTCTTTGCCAAGCCGATTTCTATCTTTATCTTTCCGGTTTTAGCCTTAGTATAAACTTTAAGCGGCACCAAAGTCAAGCCTTTTTCCTGAGTCCGGCCGATTAAATTTTTAATTTCTGATTTATTTAAAAGCAGCCGCCGAGTCCGCTTGGAATCATAATCCGCAGGAGTATTTTTCGGCTGGTATGGCGGGATGTCAGCGTTCAAAAGCCAGGCCTGATTATTTCGAATAACCACATAAGACCCGGCCAAATTTATCCGACCGCTCTTTATGGCTTTAACCTCAAATCCTTTTAATTCAATACCCGCCTCATAGGTCTCAAGAATTTGATAGTCAAAATAAGCGCGTTTATTGGTGGTAATAACCATACCCAGTTAACTCAACTCCGAAAGGCAAAAATTTATGAAGTTTTTCGCCAGTTTCGAAGTCTTTTAGATAAATATCTTCGACCGATTGTTGATTTGAAATATCTTTCTCGTTGTTTAGCGTCATCTTCATCAAGACAAGCCTCAAAGTAAATTAGCTTCAGCGGTCTTCTTGTCTTGGTAGATAAATTTTTGCCTGAATTGTGTTCCTCTAATCTTTTTCTCAAATTATTGGTATAACCTACATAATATTCTCCATCGTTCAAACTTAATAAGACATAAGTATAGAAGAACACCATCGGAGTTGAGTTACTGGGCATAGTTTTAGTATAATTAAAATAATGATTAAATCAAAAATTATTAATTGTCTCAAAAAAGCCATCATCCGCGTTTATCCGCGTTTAGATCTGCGTAAATCCGCGCTCGAAGTTTTCGCACCCGAAAACGAGAGGCACGGACATTATTCAACGAATGTTGCTTTGAAATTGGCGAAAGCACTAAAGAAAAATCCTATGGAAATCGCCGAAGATATAACTAAAAAACTTAAAGCTCAAAACTTAAAGCTTTTTGCGGAAATTGAGGTAGCTGCGCCGGGATTTATTAATTTTTGGCTTTCCGAAAAGTACTTAACCGCTGGCCTAAAAGAAATTCTCAGAAAGAAACAAAAATTCGGTCAGGGCCAACCCAAAAAACAAACTATTGTTATTGAATATTCTTCTCCGAACATTGCCAAGCCCTTAGGTGTCCATCATCTTCGCTCAACGATTATTGGCCAGGCCCTGGTTAATATTTTGCGATTTGCCGGCTATAAAGCGATTTCTCTCTCTTTCCCGGGCGACTGGGGAACGCAATTTGGACTGTTGATTGCTGGCTATAAAAAGTGGGGCAGCCCTGAAAAAATCAAAAATCCGCCAACTGGCGGACCAATTAATGAAATGTTGCGGCTCTATGTTAAATTTTCTCAGGCGGCCAAAAAAAATCCCAAACTGTTTGAACAAGGCAGAAAAGAATTTAAAAAATTAGAGCAAGGCGACAAAGAAAATCGCCTGCTCTGGAAATGGTTTTTGGATGAGTCGCTTCGCAATTTTGAAAGGGTTTATAAACTTTTAGGCGTCAAAATTGAAAATACTATTGGCGAAAGTTTTTACGAGCCGGAGCTAAAAAAACTCGTTCAAGACGCATTAGACCGCGGCATTGCCAAAAAAGGCAAGGATGGGTCGGTGGTTATTCCTATCCCCAATAGTTCAACCCCAGAAATCATCCAGAAATCCGACGGCGCGACGATTTATACCACCCGAGAACTGGCTGCCATCAGACACCGCCTAAAAAAATGGAAAGCTGATAAAATTTTATATGTAGCGGCTAACCAGCAAACCTTTCATCTTAACCAGGTTTTTCGTTCAGCCGAATTACTTGGCTTTGCTAAATCAGGTCAATTGGGGCACATTAAGTTCGGTATGATGCTTGCAGCCGGCGGCAAAAAATTCGCCACCCGGGAAGGCAGATTAATTCCCCTAGAAGAAGTTTTAGAAGAAGCCACAAAACGCAGTTTTAAAATTGTCCAAAAACTAAATCCTCAATTATCTAAAAAAGAAAAAGGGAGGGTGGCTAAAATCGTGGGTATCGGAGCAGTAAAGTTTTTTGATTTGGCGCAAAATCGGCTCTCTGATATTGTTTTTGACTGGGATAAAATGCTTAGTTTGAAAGGCAGTTCTGCTCCTTATATTCAATACACTTACGCCCGTCTTAAAAGCATTTTAAGAAAAGCTGGTGGCCCCCAAAAAACATTCAATCCATCATTATTAAAAAACGAACATGAATTAGTAATTCTTAATCATCTCCTTCATTTTCCGGAAATTATTGAAGATTCAGCTATTTATTATGAACCGAACCGCTTGGCCGGCTATCTGCTTCGCTTAGCTGAAAAAGCGAATTTATTTTACGAGACAACGCCTGTTTTAAAAGCCGAACCGAATCTTAGAAATAGCCGGCTGGCTCTCATTGAGGCCGCAGCTTTAATTATTAAAAGCGGCTTAAAACTATTGGGCATTGAAGCACCGGAAAAAATGTGATAAATTATAAATAGAACATTACAATTCAAATTAGAGGAGGGACGGAATATGGCTATCACGTACAAGTATGGATTTGAGGCAGTGGTGAGTCCGTGCAGAAATTGCGGGCTCAATGGCGACAGGCGTAGATGCTCGTTAAACTGCCAACTATTGGCAGAGTACCGAGCGACCAAGGAATTTCCTCCACCACAGAAACATCAATCGGCAGAGGTATTAGTAAGAATTAGAAACAGGTGGTGCCCCATTCCCATCTGGACGATTGGGTAAGGTGCCCTGCACCATTAGCAATCTTATTGTCTTTTACTCTTTTAGGTTGGTTTAAAACACCAACCTTTTTGTTTTCTTGTCAAGTCCTAGTTATCCACAACCAACCTGCCTGCCGGTAGGCAGGAAGCCGCTATTTTGACAACAAAAATTAACTCTCTTGAGATAAACACCGATTTTTTATATATTTAAGATAATGCCCAGTAACTCAACTCCGAATGGATTAACTCTAAGTTATTGAAGTTGGTTGCTGAGGCAAAAGAAAAAATCAAGATTATATCATTAATTCCTCAGTTCAGATTTAAGTTAATCCAATAACTTACATCGGAGTTGAGTTTACTGGGAATGCTTAAAAATCTTAATTCCTTCAAACCAGCCGAGATTGAGGAAAAAATTCTGAAATTCTGGCAGGAAAACAAAATTTTTGAAAAATCCCTTCGACAAGCGAAGGCTAAGCCGCCGAAGGACTATGTTTTTTATGACGGCCCACCTTTTGCCAATGGTCTGCCGCACTACGGCCATATTTTGGCTTCAATTATCAAAGACGTTATCCCCCGCTATCAAACAATGAAAGGCAAAAAAGTGGAAAGGCGCTGGGGCTGGGACTGTCATGGTTTACCAGTGGAGTTTGAAGTTGAAAAAGAGCTGGGACTGAAAACCAAAAAAGATATAGAAAAGTTTGGTATTGAAAAATTCAATGAAGTGGCCAAAAAAAGCGTGCTTAAATACGAATCTGACTGGAAAAAAATTATTCCCCGAATTGGCCGCTGGGCTGATATGGAAAATGCCTACAAAACAATGGATGCCGATTATATGGAATCGGTTTTATGGGTCTTTAAATCGCTTTATGAAAAAGGACTTATCTATGAAGGTTATAAATCAATGCATGTTTGTCCGAGATGCGAGACAACGCTTTCTAACTTTGAAGTTACTTTGGGATACAAGGATATAGAAGATGCCTCAATCATTGTTAAATTTCCAATTTCCAAATTTCCAAATACTTATTTAGTTGCCTGGACGACAACGCCATGGACCTTGCCGGGCAATGTTGCCCTGGCGATAAATCCCAATTTCCAGTATGTAAAAATCAAAATAAATAATGAATATTTTATCCTGGCGAAAGAACGGCTATCAGTGATTGGTTTTAATTATAAAATTATTGAAAAAATTAAGGGCAGTAAGCTTATCGGCTTAAGTTATGAACCAATTTTTGATTATTATTCAAAAGACAAAAATTCAAAAAATCGCGAAAATGGTTGGAAGATTTATCCGGCTGATTTTGTCACTATTGAAGAAGGGACTGGAATCGTTCATATTGCCCCGGCTTTTGGCAGCGAAGATATGGATTTGGCCGATAAATTTCATCTGCCTTTTGTCCAGCACGTCAGTTTGGACGGTAAATTCAAAAAAGAAGTTAAAGATTTCGCTGGCCTTGCGGTAAAACCAAAAGACAGTCCTCAAATAACCGACCAGAAAATCATTGATTTTCTCTCAAAAAACAATAAACTTTTCAAATCCGAGAAAATCACTCATTCCTACCCTCATTGTTGGCGCTGCGAAACGCCACTTTTGAATTACGCTGCCTCTTCCTGGTTTGTAAAAGTAACAGCCATTAAAAATAAACTTATTAAAAACAATAAAAAAATTAATTGGGTACCAAATCATATTAAAACCGGTCGGTTCGGCAAGTGGCTGGAAGAAGCCCGGGATTGGGCGATTTCCCGAAGCCGCTTTTGGGGCGCTCCCTTGCCGGTTTGGAAATGTAAAAAATGCAAAGCAATTAAAGTCATTTATTCAGTTGAAGAAATTAAAAATAATTCCAGAAAATCTCATAATAAATATTTCCTGATGCGGCACGGCGAAGCCGAAAGCAATCTCTTTAAAATCTCCAGCTCAAATTACAAACATAATCATCACGTCACCGAAAAAGGCAAAAAAGAAACGCTTAATTCATTAAAAAAACTGAAGGGAATAGATTTGATTTTTTCCTCCGATTTTGTTCGCGCCAAGGAAACCGCTCAAATTGCCGCCAAATATTTTAAGATAAAGAAAGTTATCTACGATAAAAGATTAAGAGAGATTAATACCGGTATTTTTGACGGCAAAAATGAAAAAGAATATCATTCTTATTTTTCTTCTCTTGAAGAGAAATTTTATAAAACTCCGCCAAAAGGAGAGAATTTAACCGAGCTGAAAAAACGGGTCTCCAAGTTTTTATACGAGATTGACCGGAAATATTCTCATAAAAATATTTTAATTATCACCCACGAATATCCGATTTGGATGATGGCGACCAGCGCGGTCGGCGCTAATGTCAAAAAAGCAATTGAAATAAAAGGGAAAGAAAAAGATTCCATTAAAACAGGCGAAGTAAAAACTCTAAATTTTTTTCCCTTGCCTCATAATCAGGATTTTGAACTTGACCTTCATCGACCTTATATCGACAAAATAGAATTCCCCTGCTCTTGCGGAGAAAAAATGAAGCGAATTGAAGATGTCTTTGACTGCTGGTTTGAATCAGGATCAATGCCATACGCTCAATCTCATTATCCGTTTGAACGTCACCTTCCTTTTCCAGCAGAATTTATTGCCGAAGGTATAGACCAAACCCGCGGCTGGTTTTATACTCTGTTGGTCCTTTCCACCGCCCTATTTAATAAATCAGCCTATAAAAACGTAATTGTTAACGGCATTATTTTGGCTGAAACCGGCCAAAAAATGAGTAAAAGATTAAAGAATTATCCTGACCCCATGGATATTGTTTCAAAATACGGTGCTGATAGTTTACGTCTTTATCTTTTAGCCTCGCCAGCCGTGGCAGCCGAAGGTCTTAACTTCTCCGAAAAAGGCGTTGATGAAATTTACAAAAAAGTGATTTTGCGATTATGGAATGTCTATAAATTTTATGAATTATATTCTAATAGTCTAAAAACTAAAAGCTCAAAGCTAAAAGCTATTAATGTATTGGATAAATGGATTTTGGCGCGATTAGAGGAATTAAAGACAGAAATTTTGAGATTAATGGATAAATACGAGCTTGATAAAGCGGTCCGGCCGGTTGCTAATTTTGTTGAGGATTTATCTACTTGGTATATCAGACGTTCGCGTGAAAGATTTAAAGCCGATACCGGCGACAATCAAAGAGCGAGTTTAATTACCCATTATGTGCTTTTGGAGTTTTCCAAGATAATTGCACCCTTTACGCCGTTTATTGCCGAAGGAATTTATAAATCATTACAGAATACAGATTCTGTTTCTGTTCATTTGGAAAATTGGCCGAAGCCAAATAAAAAATTAATTGATAAAAAATTATTAGAGGCGATGGCTGAAGTTAGAAGAATTGCTTCTTTGGCGCTGGAAGCCAGAGCTAAAGCCGGAATAAAAGTCAGGCAACCGCTCGCTTCGCTAAAACTTAAGACTCAAAGCTTAAAACTCAAAGCTAATAAAGAATTATTAAATATTTTGGCTGATGAAGTGAATGTAAAAGAAGTTGTTTTCGACAATAAAATCAAGGATGAAATTGAATTAGATACAAAAATTACTGCCGAGCTTCGCCAAGAAGGAATTCTAAGGGAATTTACAAGAATAATTCAGGATTTGCGGAAAGAAGCCGGCTATCTGCCGAAAGATAAAATTTATTTGTGGCTGGAAGCGCCGAAAGAAATTGAATCTGTAATTAATAAGTATCTTAATTATTTCAAAGAAAAAATCGGCGCGAAAACCGTTGAATTTAGGCGAACCGAAAAATTTGATGCCGAATTAGAAACTCGAATTGATTCTAAAAAAATCTGGATTGGGATTAAAAAAATTTAAATGTCTTTAAAATTTCCCAAAAATTTCTATTGGGGCAGTGCTACCTCGGCTCATCAGGTGGAAGGAGGCAACCATAACGATTGGTCAGAATGGGAAAAAATAAATGCGAAGCGCCTGAGCAAGGAGGCAAAAATAAAATGGCAACCCTGGCAGCAGGAAAAATTTCCCGAAATGTTTAACCCGGAAAATTACATTTCAGGCCGGGCCTGCGACCATTATCATCTATACGAACAGGATTTTGATATTGCTAAAAAATTGGGTCATAATGCCCATCGTTTTTCAATTGAATGGTCGCGGATTGAGCCAGAACAAGGAAAATTTAACGAAAAAGAAATTGAACATTACAGAAAAGTTATTTTGGCACTTAAAAAACGCGGGATTGAACCATTTGTCACGCTTTGGCACTGGACCAATCCTTTATGGATTAGAGATATCGGCGGCTGGGAAAATAAAAAGATTACAGATTATTTCGAGCGTTATGCTGAAAAAATATCAAATGCTCTTGGCGAGAATGTAAAATTTTGGATAACCCTCAATGAGCCGGAGATTTACGCAAGCAATTCTTATTTTGCAGGTGTTTGGCCGCCCCAGAAGAAAAATTTATTTGCTTACTTGCGCGTATTGAATAATTTAATCAAGGCCCATCGGAAAGCATATGGAGTTATTAAGAAAGCAAATTCAAATTCCAAAATAGGAATTGCAAAAAATAATATTTATTTTGAAGCTTATCAAAATAAATTGGTTAATCGTGTACTTAAAAAATTCATTGATTGGTGGTGGAACTTTTATTTTCTAAATCGGATTAGAAATCATCAAGATTTTATAGGGTTAAATCATTATTTTCACAATCGCATAAATTACGGTTTCAATAAAAATGAAAACAAAAAGATTTCTGATATAGGCTGGGAACTTTATCCCGAAGCAATTTATTATGTTTTGAAAGACCTGAAACGTTTTAATAAACCAATTTATATTACTGAAAATGGACTTGCTGACGGTGGGGATAAAAAACGCAGTTGGTTTATTTTGGAGTCGCTGAAAAACATCGGTAAGGCAATAAATGAGGGAGTAAATGTGCGCGGATATTTACACTGGTCGCTTATGGATAATTTCGAGTGGGATAAAGGTTTTTGGCCGAGATTCGGCTTGGTTGAAGTGAATTATAAGACCCTTGAGCGGAAAATCAGGCCTAGCGCTCTTCAATACGCAAAAATTTGCAAAACTAACGAATTAATTTTATGAACTGGTTTGTTATTACCGTTTTGGCGCAAATCATTTTAGGAACTTCGGCGGTTTTTGATAAGTTTCTTCTTAAGCGCAAATTTTTTGACCCTTTGGTTTATACTTTTTGGCTCGGCATTTTGGGAATTTTTGCTTTGTTGATTTTGCCTTTTGGTTCTATTCCAGCGCTTAATATCCTCATTATCGCTTTTGTTGCCGGCGCGTTTTCCGTTCTGGCAATGCTCTTTTTGTTTTACGCTCTCGATTATTCCGAAGCCTCAACCAGCCTACCTGTCATAGGCGGTTTTTCTCCGATTTTCACTTTAATCATCGGCTATTTTCTGTTAAATTCTTTTTTGGGACTTGGCGATTTAATCGGTTTTTGTTTTCTGATTCTTGGCGGTTTTGTTCTTTTTTTCATTGAGAAAAAAGAATTGAAATTTTTGTCTTTTATTTTTATCTTAATTTCTTCCCTGCTTTTCGGTTTTTCAAATGTTTTAAGTAAGGTCGTTTTCCAGGCTGGACCTTTTATCTCCGGATTTGCCTGGATTAAAATTGGCGGCGTAATTTTCGTTCTTTTGCTTCTCTTATATAAACCTTTTTCCCTAAGAATTTTTTCTTCCAGCCGCCAGGCCACAACCAGAAACCGTTTTCTCTATTTTGCCAACCGAATTTATGCCGGCGCTGGCTCAATTCTCGTTTATTTTGCCATTTCCCTGACGCATCCTGCTTTGGTCGACGCCAGCCAAAGTTTTAAATATGTTGTCATTTTTCTATGTGCTTGGATTTTCTTAAAAGAAGGTTTTGGGAGAAAAATTTTGGCGGGGAAAATTATTGCCACCTCTTTAATTATCTTGGGAATTTTATGGCTGGGTCTGATTGCTTATTCCCAAACTATACCGGTCAATCCGAATCGAAATATAGAATGGAACGTTACTTTTTCGGCTAAATTCAGCCGGCAGCTTGGTCTTGACTGGCAAAAAAACTACGAAGCAATTCTGAACGAATTAAAACCCAAAAAAGTTCGGCTGGTTATTTATTGGGACCAAACAGAAAAAGAACGGGGTGGATTTGATTTTTCCGAAACCGACTGGCTTCTGGAGAAATCAAGGGAATACAAAACGTCGGTAATTCTGACGCTGGGGATGAAAGTGCCAAGATGGCCAGAGTGTCATACTCCAGAATGGACTCAAAACCTGACGCCCGATGAAAAAGAGGAGGCTCTCCGCCAATATCTCAAAACCGTTGTTTCGCGCTACAAAGATAATTTAATTATTGAAATGTGGCAGATTGAAAACGAACCATTTTTGCTCTTTGGAGAATGTCCGGGCCGGTCTAAGGATTTTTTTGAAAAAGAAATTAGTACCGTAAAGTCAATTGATTCAAAAAGACCGGTTGTTTCAACCGACAGCGGCGAATTCGGACTTTGGTACAAAGCCGCAAAAGAAGGCGACATTTTTGGAACCACGATGTATCGGAAGGTTTACACAAAGTTACTGGGGCCATTTTTGGGAAATATCGAGTATCCGATTGGTCCGGAATATTTTCGATTAAAAGAAAAAATCGTCCGCTTCTTAATAAATGATTATAACAAACGTTTTATTGTTATTGAACTTCAAGGAGAGCCCTGGAGCCCCACGGAGCTTCAAGACCGCACCTACGAAGACCAGATGGAATTATTCAGTTTTGATTATTTTACTGATACAATTAAATATGCCAAGGAAACCGGCTTTGACGAATATTATCTTTGGGGCAGCGAATGGTGGTACTGGCTGAAAGAAAAACATAACGACAGCCGTTTTTGGGATTATGCTAAAACAATTTTCCAACCAATATGAAAAATAAATTTTATTTGGGCATCGACATCGGGGGAACAAAAATTAGAGGCATTTTGTTGAATAAATCACGAAATCAACGGCTTTTTGCCTTTCAAGTTAAAACGCCAAAAAATAGAAAATCATTTTTAGAAATTTTGGAAAAAGAAGTCAGAAAAATCCTTCAAAAAAGAAAAATCATCGGTATCGGCATTGGCCTTCCCGGCATTGTTGATGTCAGACGCGGCCTTTTTATTAAAGCGCCGAATTTGCCGTTTTTAAACGGCTGGCAGGCAAAAAAATTCTTTAAAAGATTCAGGGTTAAAACAAAATTTGACAATGACAGTCGCTGTTTTTTGCGCGCCGAAGCCTTTCTGGGAGCCGGGAAAAAATATAAAGACGTTATCTGTTTAACTGTTGGCACTGGTATCGGCGGCGGCATAATGATAAACCGCAAAATTTATTACGGTGAAAAATTCGGCGCCGGCGAATTCGGCCATATGATAATTAACAATAAAGGAACCCTTGAAAAACTTGGCGGTAAAGAGGCCTTTTTAAAGAAAAAAGATTATCATCAAGTTATCGGCGCCGGCATTGCTGACTTGATTAATGCTTTTGACCCGGAAATTGTTATTTTAGGAGGCGGTCCGGTGATGAGCGGGAGCGTCAAGATTAAAAAACTTAAAAAAATCGCCAATAGGTCCGTTATGTCGCCCTTAGCCAAAAAAACTCCTATTGTTAAAGGAAAATTAGGCGAATATTCCCAGGCTATCGGCGCCGCTTTATTATTCAAAATCAAACAATAAATTTAAAAATATGGTAATTACCAACTTTAAAAATTTAGCTAAAAATTCCCTTCGTAAAAAAGCCCTTTTGATTGCCGAAGCCGGCTATGAGGCGATTGATATTACAAAAACGGTCAGTCAAAAAATAAAATTCCAAAACAATAAATTATCCATTTGTAGCGCTATGACATGTCATAGCGTAGGTTTGGACAATTACAAAAATGTTTTTCTTATTGGCATCGGTAAGGGCTCTGCTTTGGCCTGTGCCTCTTTAGCCAAAATCCTAGACAAAAAACTAACTAAAGGAATTACCTTAGATATTCAAAGACCGAAATTAGAAATTAGAAATTTGAAATTAGAAATTTTAACCGGTACTCATCCCCTGCCTTCAAAACAAAACGTTGGGGCCACTCAAAAAATCGTCAAATTAGCCAAAAATCTGAAAAAAGACGATTTGCTCATTAATTTTATTTGCGGCGGCGGCTCGGCTTTGGCTTGCGGTTCGCAGAAAGAATTGAAAGATTTAATTTTAGTTACTAAATTATTGACAAAGAGCGGCGCGAATATCTTGGAACTTAATACCGTCAGAAAGCACCTTTCAGAAATTAAGGGCGGCGGCTTGGCAAAAATAGCTTATCCGGCTACCGTAGTTTCTTTAATTGTCTCAGACGTCATAGGCAATGATTTATCAATGGTCGCTTCCGGCCCCACGGTTTTTGACAAAACCACCAAAAAAGACGCTGAAAAAGTT
>Ga0210044_10009425_pt1 | contig 11891 bp, 8 predicted proteins | sample CryGey13umfilter_2_FD_183959 | JGI IMG/M metagenome (GOLD analysis project Ga0210044, IMG submission 183959) | Groundwater microbial communities from aquifer in Utah, USA - Crystal Geyser 4/9/14 3 um filter (SPAdes) (version 2) | ecosystem: Environmental > Aquatic > Deep subsurface > Groundwater... | reverse complement strand
CTTCGCTGGTGGATCTGCTGTTTTCCGAGGGACATCCTGTTCGCGTGAAAACATTGTCCCAGATCAGTGCACCCGCCAGAAGCAGGGAACAGTTTTATCACATCATGGACATGCTGGCACTGGTGCAGCCGGAGGAATTGGATTCACAGACTTTGAATGATGATGGACAGGAGATTCTTCTGGTGGTTCTCTGTAGCAGGGAATCTCCTTTTCGAAATCTGGCTCAGCATGCCGCGGGAGTGTTTGATGCAGTCGGGCTATAAGTGGACGCTTTTATTCATTGTAGCGGTTAGTCATACAGCACTGGTAATTACGGGCGAAATGCCGTCTCAGCTTTTCTTTCTGATGCCGGTAACGGCAGCAGGCTACCTGGGACTGATCAAGGGTAAAAGACCTGTCAACCGAATTCTCCTGAATGTGGCTGCTCTCGTAACATTGTTATTCTTTTTGTCGGACATGTTTGTGATTTCCGGAGATCTGCTAATCGCTGTTGGAAATCTGACTCTGGCTTTTCATGCAATCAAAAGTTTTGACATCCGGACCCCGGGAGATGGCCTGCAAGTGTTCTTCATGTCAGTGATTCAGCTTGTTGTGGCATCTGAACTTGATCAACCACTGATATTTGGGGCCATTTTCCTGGTTTTCATCGCCTCTTCGGTATTATTTATCATGGCGTCCCATCAGGCAGCTCAAGTGGGAAAAATGCCCCGGGGTCTGTTGAAATCAGGAATTATTTTGACACTTGTGGTTCTGCCGGTGGTGGCGTTGATCTTTGTTCTGATGCCCCGTGGGGCAGGTGGATTGTTTGGCAGCCGGAATCGGCAGAAGGCAATGTCAGGCTTTGACGATAAGGTGTCTATCGGAACATTTGAGGAAGTTATCAGCAGCGCAGATGTCGTAATGCGAATCACGATGCCCGACGGACAAGCGGTGGAACCATACTGGCGGGGAAAGGTGTTTGAAACCTATGAAAAGAATTCCTGGGAGAGTCGATGGACCCATGGCTTTCCATACCGGAATCGGAAAGGGGAAATTCAATTTGCGCGAAAAATGCCGAAAAAAGGAATTGTCCAGGCCGTACTGCTGAAACCACCAAAGAGTGGAACCGTGTTTGGAATCAGCGAAATTGTCAGCATTGCTTGCGACAGCCGCTGGGTGGTTCAGTATCCCAATGGTGAGGTAGCTGTATCAAGGCGACGGAAAAAACGCTTGAACTATCAGGTAGTGAGTACCGGTGAGCAGCCAAAGGTTCGGAAAAAGACATTGGATTTATATCGCCAGCTTCCGGATGGCATGGAAAGAACGGCGAAGCTGGCTGAAAGCATTACCTCAGGGGCTAGAGACGAAGCGGAAAAATGTCAGGCGATCATGAACTGGCTCAGAAAAAACTGCAGCTATTCCCTGAAGGTCCCTCTGGCCGAAAGTGTGGGCAATCCTATTGAGGATTTTCTGTTTCATACAAAGAAGGGCTATTGCGAATATTATGCTACGGCCATGGTGCTGATGCTCCGGTCCGTGGGAGTCCCTGCGCGGATCGTGGCAGGTTACCGGGGTGGAGATTTTAATCCCTACGGTGGATACTATGTTGTGCGACAGGCCAATGCGCACACATGGGTGGAGGCAGCCATCGGGCCGCGGTGGGTTCGGTTTGATCCAACTCCTTCAACCGCAGGTGGTAGCCGTTCCATTTTTAGTAATTATCTTGATATTCTTGGATTTGCATGGGATCGATATGTGGTGGGATACTCAGTGGAAGACCGACAGACATTGCTGGGACAGTTGAAATGGCCGGGTTCAGGCGCGGAGAATACTGGGCGGCTGCCGGCGATGGCCATTGCAATGCTCATCGTGGTGGGAATTTCTATGGTTGTTGGTCGGATGTTGTTCTTGTGGCGCCGGAAATACACGTTTCAAAAACGGATGCGTCCTGTTTCTATACTGGCTGTCCAGATAATAAAATGGCTGTCCAGGGCGTACCCGGAAACAGCGGACATGAGCTGGAGAGCGGCGACCAGAAAAGTTCAGGATATTTCCCTCCAGACCCGGCTGAGATTATTCTTCGAGAAATATGAAACGCTGCGCTTCGGCTCCGGACCACTCCCCACGAAAGAACAAGTGGAAGAATTGAAAGAGCTTGCACGGGACGTACAGGGGAAAAACAGGAGCAGAAGTGATGAGTGAGGCGTGATGGGTTCAGAAAAGGCGGAACTGGAAAACTCCCTGATTTTTCTGCCCCCTACTTCAACGGAAACACCCAGTCAGGTATCCGTTGGGGGCCTATTCCGGGATTGTGATGGCGATCCGAAACCCAACGTCATTTCGTTTTGTTTCCGGTAATGCACCGGATCGGTGACTGGAAGTGCAGGAAAAATCACTGCTTTTGTAACTGCCACCTCTCAAAACACGCCGGTCTCCCCAGGCTTTGAAAACCGGGTTTTGGCTTTCGTTCTTTTCGTATTTCTGGAAAAAACGGTAACTGCTGCCACGGTATTTTTCATTCTTTCCAGGAGAAAAAGGATCCTGATATCGGTCACTGCACCACTCGTACACATTCCCGGACATGTCATAAAGGTGAAGGTCATTGGGTAATGTGCTCTCTACAGGACGAGTACTTCCCCGCCGCTTTCTTCCGCTGACGCAATATCGTGAGTCCATCTGATTGCCCCAGAAAAATATGGACATTCGACTGGCCCGGCAGGAGAATTCCCATTCAGCTTCGCTGGGAAGCCGCACGGCGAGACCGCTTTTCTCAGACAGCCATTGGCAATAATCCATTGCCATGCTCCAGGATACGTTGATTACGGGTCGCTTGCCCCGACCAAACCGGGCATCATTTGGCAGCGTTGTGCCGGTTTCTCTGCAGAAAGCGTCGAATTCGTCAAAGGTTACTTCGTGTTGGCAGATGGCAAAGGGATTGATTTTCACCCAGACCTGTGGCTGGTTGTTGTCACTATTTCCTTTTTCTGCCGGGGACGCGCCCATGAAGTAGCTGCCACCGGGGACAACGACCATATCCATTTTCTTCATCGTGGCTGGAAAGTCCCGCTTTACAATGAGTTTTGTGAGTTCTCTTTCCGCCTCTTTCCTGTGGTATGCCTTTTGCCCGAATTCTGCCAGATAGTGCTGAAAAGAGGCGATTGTGTTGCTTACTTTTGCCCGGTTAAACTGCTGCTCGTCCCGCTCAGCCCTGTCTACAAATGCCCGGGCATCGGAAAAATGATTGGCGCTTTTTCCGAATCCCTTAAGGTAATCCTGATAGTCAATAAGGGCACTGGATTGGAGCGCTTTCCGGTAAGCCTGTTCATCATGTCGATTTCGACTGGACCGAGTTAGAATTACTGCAATCGCCACTGCAACAACCAGGACAAGCGCAATAATGGAGAACATTAGTCCATATTTCTTCTTTTTCCTGAGTTTTTCGACCTGAATTGCCTTCGTCATTGTTTCTGTGGCGAATTCTTCCTGCCGTATAGCCTGAACCAGTCGACGATGTGTTTCGATTCCCTCTGCCAGGTCGAACCGGTTTTCATTCAGAAGAATTTCATCCAGTGCGGAAACCTTCCGTTTCCGGTCTCTCAAGGTGACTTCCGGCATTTGCAATGCGTGCTGATAATGGCGCAAAACTGCTTCTTTTTCCTTTTCTTTTACCAGTTGTTGTGTAACGCGATAGATTGTGGTCTGGTTATTCTGGATGCGAACCTTGTCCGTGAATCGAAAGCCGTCACCGGAAATGGTGATGGGATAAACACCCCGCTTCAGATTGTCTATGGTTGCAGGGCATTCGTGACTTTCCCCTTCAATTCCAACCTGGCAGTCATCCATCTCACTCTCAATTGTCAGTGCGCCTCCACGTTCTTCAAGGACTAGCTTTACATTGAGAATTGGAAGGCTTAGAAAAATTTCCTTGGAGGTGAAGTGGCGATGGGTTGCTCCTTCAAGAACGTGGCGTCCGAACGGGACATCCTGAAAACTGAAGGCCGCGTCTTCCGTCAGTCCCGCCTCCTGGCCGTCCAGTGAAATCGTACAGTTCATATTGGTAGTAACGTTCACAACTCCTCTTGGTTTTTCTACTGCGTTGTGACTGCCTTCGTTATCCATTATTTTTTCTCCAAATCAAGTACTGCCTAAATTATAGCGAAAAAACTCAAATACGGCAACTTGTCCCATTGTGGCGAGGAAAAGCGGGCGTTGTGCGTACGTGTCAGAACCAGGAACTGGCAATCAAAGAAAGACCGGGACACGTTCGAAATGTTTCGAATGTGTCCCGGGAATAGTTACATAATTGGAGGCAGTCTATTTTTCCATGGACCGAATCTTTAAGCCGAGTAGAATCAGTAAGATAAAAAACAGTCCACCAAACCAGTAGAAGGAAGTCCGGCGCTTCGTAACTTCCATCAGACGTTCCTTTGCCAGTTTCTGGATGTTCGTTACGTCCACCAGCGCGGCCTTTGCAATATGGTCCAGATAATCAGAACTGAACTTATGGGTGGCAGTACGGGATTTGATGTAGGCAGTTTTGGCATCCTGAAGTTTCAGCATGGCATCATCCATCAACATTCCCTTCTCCGCAGCATTGTTCACCATTTCCCGGGTTTCCATGAGTTTGGTTTCGAGACCGGTCAGGGTTTTGTACATGGCCTCCATTGTTTTAAATGCCGGTTCTGTGGAATCATGGCAGTTGAGGCAGACGCCCTTGTCAGTGGAAAGCATGGCATCCGTGGGTGGTTTGATTGCATGGTTACTGTGGCATTCCACGCATCCCCTGAGCCCAATTTCATCCCATTCTTTGTGGGGACTTTCGTCAAAAAGTTTCTGGTTCATCACATGACAGGTCCCGCATACTTTTTCCACTGATGCCGCACCGGGAGGCGCTGCCCCGTGATTGCCGTGGCAATCATTGCAGGTGGGGGCCGAAAGATCGTGCTTTTTGTAAAGGGCAGTGGCATGTACACTGCTTTTGTAGTCCGCTACTTCGTCTCCGGAAATGTCGAACTGTGCCATTAATTTCTTGTCTCCATGGCATTTTGCGCAGGTATCAACCACATTTTCCGGATAAACATGGGAACGCGGATTCATTGCTTTGAGGACGTCATGGGCACCATGGCAGCTTGCGCAAGTGGCGGCACGGCCGTCCTCCTTTTTCATAATGTTAATTCCGTGGTTGGATGTCATGTAATTTTTCAACTGGTCTGTCCGGGAGTTCGGATCATACTTTTTCATAAAAGATTCATTTGCATGACAGGTACCACAGAGCTTTACAATCTGTATGGGACCAGGTTTTCCAATCCATCCCTTGCTCCGGCTGTGAGCTGCTTTCATGTTCTTGGCGCTCGGGTCGCCCCCGTGACAATTGGCGCAGTTAATATCATTTTGCTGATGGATGCTGTTTTTCCACTGGGTTACGGGCTGAGAAAGACGTCCCTTCAATTTGCTGTGGCATATTTCGCAGGAGGTCTCATCGGCATGAACTCCCAGGCCGAACGAAATTAATGCGATCAGAATCAGAATTGTTCGTGTTTTCATTTCAGACCTCCTATCAGGAAAATCGGGCATAAATGGTTATGGCGATCAGAAAGATGATAGCCAGAACACCAATAATTGTGAACCAGGGAGATTTCTCCTCTCTTGATGCCTTTCGGTCAAGAAAAGGAACCAGGAGAACCAGTGCTCCAGCGATGCTGATCAGTGTGATCCCAATCAATTCACCGGAAATACCAATAAAGAAAGGAGGCATCCATTTCAGTGTCTGATACATGGAGAGAAAATACCATTCCGGCTTAATGCCAGCCGGGGCAGAAGCAAAGGTATCCACAGCATGCCCAAGTTCCCACGGAAAAAATGTTGCCAGTCCTACGAGCACGATCAGTGCGCCCAGCCACATCATCAGGTCCCGGAGCATAAAGTTGGGGACAAATGGAATTTCGCCTTTTTCTTTAATACCAATGGGTTTACTCATTCCCTGTGCCTGTATAAGGAGCAGGTGGATACTCAGAATGCCAATAATTACCAGCGGAAGTACTGTTACGTGGATTGCGAAAAAGCGGCTGAGGGTTGCTCCCGTGACATTTTCCCCTCCGCGAAGAATCAACAGAAGCCAATGACCAATTACCGGCGTGGCAGCGACACTTTCCGTTCCAACACCTGTCGCAAAAAATGCCAATTCATTCCAGGGAAGCAGATAGCCGGTAAATCCGAAGCCCATTGCAAGTACAAGGAGGATGAAACCGGAAACCCAGGTCAACTCCCGGGGTTTTCGGTAGGCTTTCAGGAAATATTTTGCAAACATGTGAATAAATATTGCCAGTATCATCAGATTTGCGGACCATGAATGGATGGAACGGATCAGCCATCCGTACGGAACCTGAGTGACGATAAATTCAACACTTTTGAATGCTTCTCCAGCAGTCGGTTTGTAGTACAGGAGCAGGAGAATGCCAGTGACAATCTGCACCGTGAAAAAAAACAGGGCAACTCCTCCGAAGAGGTGAAGCGGAGTGTAGCGGTGTTTGGGCACGGTTTTTTCCAGCGTCAGATGACGAAGAGTAGACAGATCCAGCCGTTCCTCCACCCAGGCGTTTATTTTCTTCAACATCACGCTTCCCTCCTCTTGACATATACTTCTTGTCCCTTAACGAAGCACACATACTCTTCAAGGGGACGGGGTGGTGGTCCAGAAATCACGTTACCGTTCAAGTCATAGTGGCCATTGTGGCATGCGCACCAGATATGCCGTTCTGCACTGCTGTATTGAACGGTGCAGCCAAGGTGAGTGCAAACAGCGGAAAATGCGCGGTAATCTCCACCTGGAGTCATAATCAGAATGCCGGGTTTGCTCCCGAATTTGAACAATTTTGCTGTATTTGGTGTCAGTTCATTGGTCTTTGCGGCTGCAACAGACGATACAGCCGTCTCCTGTTTCTTTACGGGAGTTAGATAATGGACAAGCGGACTCAGGACCGCAGCCACCCCCCCCAAGCTGAAAATACCCAGCAATCCGTTCAAAAACTTTCGTCTTGATGAATCCATAAAAACCCCTCCCTTTTCAAAGCGAACGATATTTTTCTTTACCGCACATGTTTCTAATGAATCATAATTCAAGAAACTGCAAAAGTCAACGAAGCAAAGGCTCCACGTGCGATCGTGCTATAATACCGACCGGACCGCTTGCAGGTTCAGGAGGGGCAATGAGTTTTGGATATATCACCCGGCGCTTTCGTTTTTGTGCGTCCCACCGTTACTGGGTTTCGGGCTGGGATGAAGAACAAAATCAGGCAGTTTTTGGTTCCCGCACATCGAAATATGGGCATGGACACAATTACACCCTGGATGTGACTCTGAAAGGTGACGTAAACCCGATAACCGGAATGGTAATCAACCTGTCTGAAGTGAAGAAAATTATTGGAGCGGTGGTGAGTCGCTTTGACCATGCCTTCTTGAATGTGGATCTGCCGTACTTTCACAAAATTCAACCCACCGCGGAGAATGTTGCGCGAATTTTCTGGCAACTGATTGAACCGGACCTGCCGGAGGGTGTGTTTCTCCACAGAGTTCGGCTCTACACAACAGAAAGTGTATTTGCCGAGTACTTCGGAAGTGAAGACGAGGCAGTTTTCAGCAAGCGCTTTGTTTTTTCCGCTACCCATCGCCTCAACAGTGATAAGTTAAAGGATGAAGAGAATCGCATCGTATATGGAAAGTGCAACAATAAACACGGGCATGGCCATAATTACGCGGTAATTGTTTCCGTTCGCAAGCCCATTGATTCCGTAACCGGGATGACGATTCCGTTAAAGGTGCTCGAAGAAAAAGTCCGGAATTTCCTAAAAACAGAGCTTCAGGGAAAGCGGCTGGATATGGAAGTTCCCTATTTCAGTGACAAACCGGCCACATCAGAGAATCTGATTGCGTTTATTCATGCAGGACTGGAGCAAGAACTGGGGCCGTTCCTATACCGAATCAAATTGAAGGAAACTGACAACAATTTTTTTGAAACAGGAGAGCTGTTTGATGAATAAAGAAGAAAGGTTCGAAAAGCTTAAGCATCATGTGGAAGAAATTCTGAAACTGGTGGGAGAAGATCCGGCGCGGGAAGGGCTGGTGGATACCCCGAAACGGGTGGCCAAAATGTATCTGAATGAACTCTTAACCGGCTACGGGCAGTCCGTTGATGACGTGGTCAACGGGGCAGTGTTTCATTCAGACTATCAGGAAATGATTGTGGTTCGGGATATTGACTTTTATTCCATGTGTGAGCATCACATGGTTCCGTTTTTCGGTGTGACTCACGTGGCTTACATACCGGACGGAAAAATTATCGGGCTTTCCAAGATTCCCCGGATAGTGGACATGTTTGCCAAACGTCTGCAGATTCAGGAGCAGATGACGGTGGACATAGCCCATACACTGGAAGAACTGCTTCACCCAAAAGGGGTGGCGGTTGTGATGGAAGGCATCCATTTGTGCTCTGTAATGCGGGGAGTTCAGAAACCCCGTAACAAGATGATAACATCCGAAATTCTTGGTGCATTCCGAAACAACCACAAAACAAGGGAAGAATTCCTCAGTCATATTTCCAGACCTTTCCACTTGAACGAATAGCTTGTTTGTTGCCATTCGGGTCGGACGGAAAGAGAGTTTCACTTAAGAGCACCCAGAGAGCACTGAGGGCACGAGGAAGGGTAGCGGAGAATCTACACAAAGGCAGGAAATAAAAAGTTCAGGGAGTGAGATTCCTCTCGCAAAGACGCAAAGAACGCGAAGGGAAGATGATCTTGAATTTGAATAAATCCTGAGAATTGGCCGGCGGTCCCTTGCTCTTCATTCGCTCGCACTCGCACGCGCACTTTCTGCTGCCCACACCCACATCCACTCTATTTGGCACACATAAATTACTTTGCTAATCCATCTTGAAACGCGCTATACTGATAATAACAAAGTGCAACGGGAAGGCAGGTAGAGATTGAAACGAATTGTCCTGGTTCAGCCCCTACTCTTTTTTCTGGCAGTGATACTCCTTGGCGGGGCCTGGCAACTGCAACATCAAAACAAGGCTCGTTATGCCCGAAATGAATTTCAGGTTCTGAGCCAGCAATTCTCCATTCGTCTGCGTGAATTCATTAAGACCAGGATTGCAATCACAGAGCGACTCGCCAAATCCGCTCATGCCAGTATGTTGACTCCTGAAAACTTTGAGATGCACGCACTGCCCGTATACCTCAGCTTTCCCGGTTTCGAAGCCATCAACTATATTAACGGAAAAGGCACGATTGACGCAGTCGTTCCGGTGGAAACGAATCGTCCGGCTCTAAACTTAGATCTGATGACCACCGTTCATTTTCGAGAGCATTTTCAGGAGATCATGCGAACGGGGCAAACCCTGGTTTCCGTTCCAATGGAGCTTTTTTCCGGGGAACCTGGAGTGGCCATACTTGTTCCGGTGCAGGGAGAGAAAGGTCCGGTTGCGGCGATTGCCGGTGTTTTAGATGTGCACAAGATAATGGAAATATGTTTTTCCCGTCGGGAACTTATGACTTACCATTTTCAGCTAATGGATGCCGGAACAGGCAAGAGACTTTTTTCCGCCAACGCGGCGACAGTCAAAAAAAATGGCAAGGATAGTTTTGAGACTGTTAACCTGGCGGTTGGATCACGGACGTGGGAGATGAAGGTATTTAAAGCCGGTGCGGCCGGAAACGATCTGGTTTTCGTTTTTCTTACCTGGCTGGCAATTATTCTTTCAGCCGGGAGCCTTTCTTATTTTGCCGGGCGGTTTTTGCGAAATATCAAGGAATTGGCAATTAATGAAGCTCGATTTCGGGTTCTGCTGGACGCCATACCGGATGCCTTTATTCTCCTCGAACCCGGTGGGAGGGTTCTGGACTTCCACGCTCCCGGAGGCTGGACCTGCTGTGAAGACATACCCGAAGGGGCTTCAAATCTTGACGACCTGTTTGCCGCTTCCATGTCTGCGGATTCAATGGAACAGATAGCGATACTTCTTCGGAGATGCTTTGAAAATCAGGAAATTCAGTCTTTTGAGGCACAATTTTCCTGGCCCGACGAGAAACTGGACGTGGAAATGCGCATTATTCCCTATGGCGAGGACCTGGCGCTGTTGATGGTTCGAAATATCAGCAAGCAGAAACAGGCGGAAATGTGGCTGAAAGCATCGAGAGAGCGCTACCAGACGATCTTTCAGGAGTCTCAGGATCCGATTTTCGTCACCACTCTTGGAGGGCGCTTTGTGGAAATGAACCGGGCGGGACTCAATTTCTTCGGGTCAAAGACACTGGGACATCTGAAGTCAATACCGGTTGAAGAAGTTTATGCGGATAAGGTTGAAAGGGTGAAGTTGTTAAAAGCTCTGAGGGAGAACGGATTCGTCCGGAACAGACATCTGGTTTTGAAACAATTAGATGGAACAAAACGGGAAGCTTTGATTTCCGTTCGATTGTTGGAGGGCGAGCCTGGAAATGAGAGTATTCTCGTGGGGACATTCCATGACATAACAGAGCTGAGCGCGTTGCAGAAACAATTGCTCCAGGCACAGAAAATGGAAAGCATCGGTAGATTGGCCGGAGGCGTAGCGCATGATTTCAATAATATTCTGAGCGGCGTATTGGGCTATGCGTCCCTGATGAAGACCAAGATGCCCCCCACCCATCCCTTCTATGACTATGTGGAAACGATTGAACGGGGCGCGGTCCGCGCTTCTGAGTTAACCGCACGACTTCTTGGATTTGCAAGACAGGGGCAATTTGCAATGATTCCCCTGGATGTCAACAAGATTGCCATGGATACTGCAAAACTGCTGCAGAGCACAATCAATAAAACAATTGAGGTTCATCTGGATTTACAGGATGGGATCCCTGCCATTTCTGGAGACCCCTCTCAGATTCACCAGGTGATAATGAATCTATGTGTCAACGCGCGGGACGCCATGCCGGACGGAGGAAAACTGACTCTGACAACTGGGAGCCGCCACATTGGCAGTCCGCCTGGAACAGTGGATCAACCGCTTCAGGAAGGCACTTACGTTTTTATCCGTATTGAGGATACTGGAACCGGGATGAGTCCCGAAACAAGACAGAAAATTTTCGAGCCGTTTTTTACCACCAAAGAGGACAAAGGGACGGGACTGGGCCTGGCTATGGTGTACGGCGTGGTTCAGAAGCACGGCGGATTCAGTGACGTGCAAAGCGAACCGGGGACTGGAAGCATCTTTACCATTTATTTTCCAGTTGCCGCCGGAGACGACATGAAAGAAGACGTTTCGGTTGAAGCAGACAATGCGCACGGATCAGAGACTGGAGTGGTGCTTTTTGTTGATGATGAGTCTGATAACCGTTCGCTTGCAAAAGAAATACTGGGTTTACATGGAATTGAAGTGATTCCGGCCGCAGATGGATTGGAGGCGCTTGAACTCTACCGAAAAAATATGGATAGAATTGACGGTGTGGTGCTGGACATGATTATGCCGAAAATGGATGGAAATGAAGTGTTCCTTGAGCTGAAAGAAATGGACGACGAAGTGAACGTGATGTTGATCAGCGGGTACTCAAATGATGGAGATATTAAGAATCTGACGGAGGCGCACAACCTCCTTTTTCTGAGGAAACCTTTCAAAATTGATGAGATGGTTCAAAAAGTCCAGGAACTGATCAGCAGGCGCAACCAGTAGATAAGGCTGGCACCTGCTACTTTGTCAGCTGACAGGTTTTTTCTCGTCTTTTCCCCGCAGAATCCCGATCGTATGGCTGTAGGGGATGGGGTCGGTTCACCACAGTTGACACTCCACTTTGCTGCTAATCGTTTCCAACAGAGATGACAGGTCCTCATCCCTTTCCTTCTGTTTTGACAGACGGAAACAGCATTGAGTAACGCCACTGTAG